>Ga0222425_100111_pt1 | contig 106084 bp, 97 predicted proteins | sample 2B1ome_2_FD_180089 | JGI IMG/M metagenome (GOLD analysis project Ga0222425, IMG submission 180089) | Enriched microbial communities from leaf-cutter ant dump, University of Wisconsin, Madison, United States - 2B150A (version 2) | ecosystem: Environmental > Terrestrial > Nest > Insects nest >... | reverse complement strand
AAGGCCGGGCCTTCGGTGAATACGAAGACTGCGAGTTCTGCGGCCACGAGCAGATCCGCTACGTGCACACCCTCACGCACCGCGAACATCCTGACGCCATCCGCGTGGGCTGCATCTGTGCGGAGCACCTGACGGAGGATTACGTCAACCCCCGTCAGCGCGAAGGCGAACTGCGCAACCGCGCCGCCCGCCGCGACCACTGGCCGAAGCGTGCCTGGAAGAAGTCCACCAAGGGCAACCTCTACCTCACCACACCCGACGACCACCACGTCATTGTTTTCCCCGCCCGCGGCGGCTTCATGCTCAGGATAGACGACAAACCCGGCAGGAAAGTCTATCCCACGAAGCTCGCCGCCCAGCTCGCCAGCTTCGATTATTTGTATCTGAGCAATAATTCGGCCTCTCCTTCGCGCCCTCTGCGTCCTCCGTGTTAAAGCCGGCCTGTTGCTGATCGTGCCTGTTTTTGCGCTTCTTGTGCGTCTTTGTGGCCATGGATCGTGTGGACCAAACGAGCCTACCGGTCGGAAGACGGCGTCGTGAAATCCATCCAGACCGGACCCACGCCCGGCAATGGCCTCGTGCAGAACCTGGCCTACGCCTTCGACGGCCTGGGCAACCTGACCAGCCGCAGCGACGGCGCGCAGACGGAGACCTTCACCTACGACAATCTGAACCGGCTCGAAACAACCACGGTGACCGGTCCCGGTGGTTCCGGGCAGACTGCGACCACCTACTTGGGCAATGGCAACATCCAGACCAAGACCAGCATCGACGGCACCTCCAGCACCTACAGCTACGATGCGAACAAGCCGCACGCCGTGCGCCATGCCTTCGAGTACACGCACGCGTACGACGCCAACGGCAACCTCACCAGCCGCAGCAAGGGCACCGAAGCCTGGGCCCTGCGCTACACCGGCTTCGACAAACCCCGGTGGATGACGAAGACCGACGGCCCGACCACCGTCGGCTCGGAGTTCCTGTACAACGCCAGCCGCTCCCGCGTGATCCAGCTGGAATACAACACCGTGGACGGCAGCGGCGTGCCCTCGCACTACGTGCGCAAGCGCGTGTACGGACTCGGCCCGGTCCTCGAAGCCAATTACGACAATGCAGCCGCGAGTGGCGCGGCCGACTGGAAGCTGAAGAAAGTCCGCCTCTACGTATCCGGCCCCGACGGCACGATCGGAGCCCGTGAGTTCGACGTGACCAGCGGCGCCGCCGGCACGGAGAAGGCCCTGGTCTACCACCACGACCACCTCGGTTCGACCCAGAGTATCACCCCCTGGGGCGTGGGCAACGCCCTGGCCGCCAATGCCACCGGCGAATCCGGCCGCTACAGCGAAGACCCCTGGGGCGCCCGCCGCAACCCCTTCACCTGGACCGGCGTTCCGCCCGCCGATACCGACAACGGCGGCGCCCAGGGCCTCACCCCCCGCGGCTTCACCGGCCACGAGATGCTCGATGACCTCGGCTTCGTTCACATGAACGGCCGCATCTACGATCCGTTGTTGGGGAGATTCCTCTCGGCGGATGTGTTGGTGCAGGCTCCGAGCAGTCTGCAGAGCTTTAATCGTTACTCTTACGTTTTGAATAATCCACTCTCCCTGACCGATCCAAGCGGTTTTACTTATCAAATGTATCAAGAACCCGTTGTTCTTGAAGGCTACAAGAAGCTCGGGGGCATGGTGGTTGAAAGTATTGTTGACAGCTACAACAACGGCAAGGCGCACGCGGAAGCTGGGGCGAAGGAATTTGCGAATGCGTCGAATTCGTCCACGCCAGGTCTAGATCGCTCAATTGGCACCTTGCATATGCTGGTGATGCTGGGAGCGGCCGTTGATACGGCATCGGCACTTACTCCAGAGGGGAAGGGAAAACAGATCGCCACAGGAGCGGTAGAAAAAGTTGCAGTGAAGGCCGAGGCCGCGGTGTCGAGGGCGGTGTCAAAAGCGGAGGGAGTTGTCGCAAAGATGGAGGGAAAGGCCGCCACGCTAGAGAAGCGCATTGAGGGAGTCGCGACGGGGGCAGACTCCAAAATTAAACCCAATCCGGCTGGATCGAAGGGTGCTCCCGATCATGTTAAGGCCACCAACAATGAAGTAGACCGCTTAACCAAAAAGTATGAAGGCAACCCGGATGTAGAAATTCGCTCGAATAAAAGCGTTAAGGATATCGATGACTCTTTAACCAGAAAGCCTGACGTTGCTGTCGTTGACACAAAAGAAGGTAAAATCCTGGAGGTATCCGAGGTTGCCAGAACGAATCAGGATGGCACGTTGGTTCCCCGCGAGCGGGCAAAACTACCCGAGTATGAGAAGCGTGAAATCCCAACCAACGTGACAAAACTCCCGAAAAAAGCTAAATGGGATGAGTGAATTTTCGTTTTACCTTGGACCAACTGAGAGACTGAAGCTGACGGAATATGTTCTGGCTCAGGATGGCTATTACCTTGTGCCCAATGCGCCATTTGACGGATCAGTCGTTCCGAGGATTTTTGGAAAACTCACGGAGGCAGGTCTAGAGGAGAGAATCCCCAATGGAAGTGCGTTCATTTTTGGACCATTTAGTGAACATGGTCCATGTGTTCGACCACTGCCGGGCGGTGGCAACAGGGTTTCGGGTAATCAGGGAGGGCCTCTGTTTTATCTTCGGATGCCGAAGTGCATTGTTGCGCCAAACGGAAGTTTTGAACTCAGGCCTGGAGCCCTTGGCGTCGAAGCGGCATTTTGGGATTCTGAGACAAAGGTGAGTGTACCCCCGAGTCTGCTTGCTAAGCAGCATTATCAGCGGTTGCTTAAGGCTATCAAGACGCAGGTCACGTCTATGCAGCGACACGCGGGTTATTGGATGGGTGATGAGGCTTGGAGTTTATGGGAGGATAACCGCGCCGTTTTCACTCCGCGTGGGGTGACCGAGACGCTTCGCCAGAGTAAAAAGTGAACCAACGCGCCAACCATAGCGGGCGATGCCAACTGTGCCAGCATCGCGGCTATTTTGAAATAATCGTCACTGGGCACCTTCTCGGCTACGAACCCTCTATTTTTCCAAGAGATAAACTCGCCTACGTCTGACTGAACACCCCAACGCCTTGCCCGCCTCGTGGTGCTTGTCCTCGGTCAACCGGCGGAGCGTCCGTTGCCTCTTTCATCAACGATGCGCCCGGCCCGAACTGAAGTAGGGATGCGACTGCCCAAGCTATGGGTCCGAAACGCTTGTCGCCGCCACCCGACCGGTCAATGGTTTCGGCGATGACCAACCAGGAGGCCTTCATTCTTGTCGCCAACCTCGACCGGCCGGAGGCCGCGCAGGCCAGCCGGCCGCGCCATTCGCTGGTGGTCTTCAGCCCGGCCGGAGAAGTCCAAGCCGTGTATCGCTACCGTCGTCCGCCGGACGAACGGGAGAAGCAGGCTATCCTGGCACTGCATCCAGGGTGCCTGCAACTGGCGATGGAAGCCGGGTCATGCCAGCAGGAGAGCACACTGGGCCGGGCCATCCGGCGTCAACTCCGGCAGGCCGGCGCTCCATCAGGTCCCGCGGCTTAAGAGGCCGAACAACGGTACTGAAGGCGAAGCGAAGATGACATGGGGCGGACAAGCGAGGCGCCAGGCTGTCCGCGCAATGACATCCAACCTGACCAGCCGCAGCGACGGCGCGCAGACGGAGACCTTCACCTACGACGTCCTCAACCGGCTCACGAACGGCACGAAGCAGGGAGCGATCACGTATGCGGCCAACGGCAACATCACCTCGAAGCTGAACGTGGGCGGCAGCGCCAGCGGCACCTATACCTACGATGCGAACAAGCCGCACGCCGTCGCCACGGCCTTCGGGTACACGCACGCCTACGACGCCAACGGCAACCTCACCAGCCGCAGCAAGGGCACCGAAGCCTGGGCCCTGCGCTACACCGGCTTCGACAAGCCCCGGTGGATGACGAAGACCGACGGCCCGACCACCGTCGGCTCGGAGTTCCTGTACAACGCCAACCGCTCCCGCGTGATCCAGCTGGAATACAACACCGTGGACGGCAGCGGCGTGCCCTCGCACTACGTGCGCAAGCGCGTGTACGGACTCGGCCCGGTCCTCGAAGCCAATTACGACAATGCAGCCGCGAGTGGCGCGGCCGACTGGAAGCTGAAGAAAGTCCGCCTCTACGTATCCGGCCCCGACGGCACGATCGGAGCCCGTGAGTTCGACGTGACCAGCGGCGCCGCCGGCACGGAGAAGGCCCTGGTCTACCACCACGACCACCTCGGTTCGACCCAGAGTATCACCCCCTGGGGCGTGGGCAACGCCCTGGCCGCCAATGCCACCGGCGAATCCGGCCGCTACAGCGAAGACCCCTGGGGCGCCCGCCGCAACCCCTTCACCTGGACCGGCGTTCCGCCCGCCAACACCGACAACGGCGGCGCCCAAGGCCTCACCCCCCGCGGCTTCACCGGCCACGAGATGCTCGATGACCTCGGCTTCGTTCACATGAACGGACGCATTTATGATCCTTTGCTGGGGAGGTTCTTGTCGGCGGACATCCAAGTCCAAGATGTCGGCGATCTTCAGGCGTATAACCGGTATAGCTACGTCTTGAACAACCCGCTTTCGTTCACAGACCCATCTGGGTTCAAGACGATTTCCGACTACGAAAAGGAGATCGAGAAGAACAAGGCGGAACTCGCAAAAGAGCGTGCGAAGGGCGAAGGTAGTTTGCTGGGTGCGCTGAAGTATGCATTCAACCCGAAGAATTGGGCGAGAGGGGCAGCGATATCGGACGCAAAGGATGCCATTGCGCACATAAACGAGGTCTCCAGCACTCTGGAAAAAATTACCGACATGAAGATCGATGCGCGTCAGATCGACGACGTTGATCCGAATTTCAAGGCTGCATCCGACATCAACACAGCCATGAAAGTGCTCCCGGGGATGACGACGGCAAACGAGGCGTCGAAAGGAAATTACGGGGCTGCGACAAAGGAATACGCTAAGGACGTTGCGCTTACACTTGTGCTTGGGAAGTTGTTGGGGCCGGCGCGAGGAGAAGGGAAAGTCGCAGAAGGTCAAATTGCCGCTAGGATTGCCGAGGCCGCAGCCTCGGGGCGTCGCGAGTTAGCAAAGAGATTTTATCAAGAAGCCGGATACACAGCAGAGCAAACGGCCTCGCACATGGCCGGCATAGATTTTGCCCAGCCTGTGGAGCAACTAATAATCCCGAAGGGGACGAGGGTGGTGCAGTATCAGCGGGTTGGCCGCCCACAAGGCAGCTATTATGCCCCGGAGGGCACCCCCGCATCCGCCTTAGGCATCGAAGCCGAAGGTCGTGTGGCCAACGTTTACACGACGACGCGCGACGTTAGGGTATTGCGCTCTGCGGCGGCCGATACAACGAATGCCAATGTGCCTGCGGCGGCGCGTGGCTCTGGCGGAGGCACGCAATACTTCAGTCCGGAAAAAGAGGCGTTTGAACATCGATGAGCAGCTCACGTCAGAATCTATTTAAGCTCAGCACTCGTTATGCTGCTAGGACCGCTATACCGCAGTGGCCAGGGAGCGCCTTTCAGGCTGGTGAAATCCTCACGTTTGTTGCGTATAAATATAGCCGCTACGATAACGCTTCGGTTTATGAGTTTAAGAATGAGCAAGGGGAGTTGAAAGAGTGGTGGCTTGGCGACGAACAGCCGCTTGAGCTGTCCATGCAACTCTTCGACGAAATTACGGACTTACGATGACATACCGCATAACGGTGCAGCAGGGCTTAGCCGCACACTTCAAACAGGCCGCCGGGCCGTCACGGCTCGGTGTCGATTGGATGATCAAAATCGAAGGTCCGAAAAATGGTGTGGTGATCGTGCGCACCTATTTGATGGCTGCGGGGGCGAACGAGGAGCAGAAGGCGTTGCTTTCGCAGAGAGCGATCGACTTCATCCAAAGGAAACTTGAATCCGGGTGGGACCCTGCGACGCGGACGGGAATACTGGAAATCGGCAATGAACCGGACGCATCAATTGACCAGAATTAGCCGCCCATTGACCAGTCGCGTGGCCAGTCGGACAAGTGAACCAACGCGCCAACCATAGCGGGCGACGCCAACTGTGCCAGCATCGCGGCTATTTTGAAATAATCGTCACTGGGCACCTTCTCGGCTACGAACCCTCTATTTTTCCAAGAGATAAACTCGCCTACGTCTGACTGAACACCCCAACGCCTTGCCCGCCTCGTGGTGCTTGTCCTCGGTCAACCGGCGGAGCGTCCGTTGCCTCTTTCATCAACGATGCGCCCGGCCCGAACTGAAGTAGGGATGCGACTGCCCAAGCTATGGGTCCGAAACGCTTGTCGCCGCCACCCGACCGGTCAATGGTTTCGGCGATGACCAACCAGGAGGCCTTCATTCTTGTCGCCAACCTCGACCGGCCGGAGGCCGCGCAGGCCAGCCGGCCGCGCCATTCGCTGGTGGTCGCCTACGCCAACAACGCCCTCGGCCACGTGGTCTGGCAGATCGACTCGAACAACGTAAGCGTTGCTTCGGGGGCCCTCTTGACGGGTTCGTAGGTACGATTTGGCCGGCGAACGCCAATGGGACGGAAGTAACGGCGAGAGGTTGTCCTTGGTGGTCATGGAGGGGAGGGAGCACGCAAAGATGACATGGGGCGGACAGCCTGGCGCTCCGCGCCTCACTTGTCCCCCCCCTGTCATCTTTGCGCCTCCCTTGCAGGCGTGATTTCCCCTTGAGTCCGGATTAACGTAACGTTTTATTATATTAAATGCCTATGAAATATATGACCAAGGCTGAAATAGAGACCGCTCTCAACCGGATTTCCGAGCTGGCGGCGGCCGAAGGCGTGCGTTTGGAGATGACGCTCTACGGTGGTGCCGTGATGTTGCTGGCCTACGATGCCCGCGATGTGACCAAAGACGTGGATGCGATCGTTCATCCCTCGGAGGTGGGCCGCAGGCTGGTGGCCAAGGTGGCGGTGGAACGTGGCCTGTCGGAAGATTGGTTGAACGACAACGTGCGGCTTTTCGTCAGTGCAAAGGAGGCAAAGAACGAATTGCCCTTGCCCAATGTTTCGCGGGCGGGACTGCACATCACCCGGCCGACAGCCAAATACCTGCTCGCCATGAAAGTCATGGCCAGCCGCAAGCCCTTGCCCGGATATGCCGGGGATTTTCAGGACATCGAAACCTTGCTGCGCGTCACCAAGATCAAATCGGTGGAGGCGATCGAAAGGGTGGTGGATGCCTTTTTTCCCGATACCGTGCTGCCGGAGCCCACCCGGTTGGCTCTCATCGAAACACTGGAGAAGATCAGCCATGAACAAAACCAAACGCCTCCGCCTCAGCCGTCCGCAGACCGCGCGGGCGGTCGCCCGCCGCGCCGCGTCCGTTGAGCAATTCGGGCTGAACCTGCGGGACTGGTTTCACGAGCTTCGGCGTGTTTCCACCCGCGCTCAGTTGCAGGCGGCGGTGAAGGTTCGTCCCCCGCGTTTGGCCCAACGCTTTTCGCAGGGCGACGTCGCCGACGCCTTCCTGGCGGCGCAGGTGGAGTTTTTTTGCCACCGGGCCAATGTCCGGCCGCCGCGTTGGACCCGCGATCCCGTCTATGTGCTCGACCAGCCGTGGTTTTCCACGCCGGGGCGGAGGTTACGCGCGCACTTGCTCCTGGATACGCCGGATGAATTCAGGAACCGCAACGTTTTCACGACGCCTGAACTCGAACTGAAAATCCGGCGGGGCCGGCCGCTGGTCAGTGCTGACCATAAACGGGAAAAGGCGCGTTTGCGACAGCAGCGCTTTCGAGCAAGGCGGCAATCGGCTGAATAACACGCTCCGCCTCAAGTGAACCTCACGGGCCAACCGGTATGTGAGCAATCAAGGGTAATGAACCCACGGGCCAACCAAGGCACGGTGAAGGCCAGCGTGCCAGGTAAGCCCGAATGAGTACCGAGGGTCCGCCCGGCCAGTCGATGTCCGGCTTGCCCGCTCCGGCTGTCGGAGGCAGGCCTTCGTCCCGGTCTGTTCTCAGGATGCAAACGTCAGGATTGACGATGCGGACGATCCAGGCGGCCCGGTCGGGCCGCCTGGATCAAAACCTGCGCCGGGGGCGGATCAGGGGATGACGATCACGTCGTTGGTGCCGGTGGAGAAGCCGGAGAACGTGTTGTTGCTCCGGATCGCGGTGGCGTTCTGATCGTTGGTGTCGGAGGTCACACGGACGCCCCAGTCGTTGGCGGAGCCTCCGGACGAGCCGGTGTAGCGCGTCAGGGTGTTGTCCTCGATGGTGACGCCGCTGGTCAGGCCGAGCACGATGATGCTGCGGCTGCTCTCGTAGGCCCCTTCATGATGTTTGGTCCAGGAGCCGATGCCGGAAAAGGCGTTGTTCGCGATGGTCAGTCCGGAGGTCGCGGGCGTTTGCGAACCCTCGAAGGGGCTGACCTCGACGCCGAAGCCGGCGGTGGAGACGACGGTGTTGTAGGCGATCTCGCTGTCGGTCGAGCTGTGGACCAAGAACGCGCGCCAGCCGCCCTGCTGGATGTAATTCCAGATGGCATGGTTGTCGTCGCCGGTGAGGACGATGGCGTCGTCGCCGACGTTGGTGATCACATTGCCGACGATCCAGCTGCCGTCGGAGTCCTGCAGGTTGATGCCATCGCCTGAGCCGTTGTGGAGCGTGTTGGCGTCGAGGTGCGTGTCCTGCGCGCCGGCCACGGTGATCGACCAGCCCGGCGAGTAGGCGAAGCCGCAGTTCTGGACCTGGGTGTAGCCGCCGCTGATCCGGAGGTGGCTGCCGTTGTCGGCGCGCGAACCGGTCGTCTTCAGGGCGTAGCTGCCCTCGAACTCCAGGCCGTCGAAGACGATGTCGTAGGCGCTCGATTCGACGGTGATGAACGGGCCGGGCAGCGGCCACGGCCGCGGATCGGTCGGATGCGTGTAACGGGAGTCGCCGCTCGCCAGGCCGTAGAGTTCACCGGAGGCCGGGCTGAGCGTGCCATGGCTGCTGTACGAGGCCCATTTCAGGACCGCGGACCCGGTGTTCTCGGCCTTGAAGGTGATGTCGGAGCAGCCGCTGATCCGGCCCAGGGTGCCGGGGTGGTAATAGATCTGGCCGCCCGGGGTCTCCTCGCATTTGGCCGCCTCGTCGGCGCTGAGGTTGTTGGCTGTGTTCCAAGTGTAGTAATCGTAGGTCTCGAAGTCGGCGTCGGAATTGTACATCCGGCGTTCCCAACCCGTGTCGAAGTCGTAGGTCCCGTCCTTGAACCAGACCGTGTAGCCGCTCTTGCCGCCGAGGTTGTTGAGCACACCGCCGAGGATGCGCGAGTTGATCGCGCGATGGCCGGCGTTGGGCATGAAGCGGCGGCTGGTGGCCGGTTCGACGGGAAGGTCGTCGATGGTGAAGGCCGTGCCATTGGGTTTCACCACCAGGTAGATGAACGGCGTGGTGTTGCTGGCTCCGTCGGACGCCTGCGCGCGGAAGGTCTGGGCCCCGTAATTGGGCGAGGAGCCGACGGCCTGGATGAAGTTGTTGTCGCTGCTGTTGGTGTAGCCGTTGCCGCCGCCGTTCCAGGCGAAGGCCGTCCATGAATTGGTGGAGGGGTTGAGGTAGTCCACCCGGACCGCGGCGAGGTCGCCGTCGGTGTCGGAGGCGATGGCCTGGACCGCCTGGTACCACCCGCTGCCGTTGGGTGTGGGGAACGGGTGGTAGAGCGTGGTGTTCCACTGAATGGTCGGTGCGGCGGGGTGGGCGGCGACGACGAAGGCCAGGGCGCAGAAAGCACCGGCCAGCCAACGGATCATGCGGAGTGATGCATGCGATTTCATGGACGTAGGCATTGAGGTTGTGGATGCGGGGTTGGGATATTCCCGCACCGGCACAGCGTTCAGCCGGGGCGGGAAAGGGCGGCCGCCAGTCACTGGCTTGGGCGGGATGTTCCCAAGGCGAAGCGGAAGGGGCTTCCGCCTTCGGGGTCTGCTCGAGTCATCAATGTCCCGGGCCGTGATCATGACGTGTGGCGTCGAGTGGCCCGACTCGTACGAGCGCACCGGAATCCAGCGATGCGTGTTTCGCCAGTCGTTTTGCCGCCGGCACGCCCGAGGTGGCGGAGATTTACGCTCCTGTCACAGGGAGGAGGATTCGGGTAGGGGCGGATGAACCCGCGTGGCGGTGTGCCGCGGCTGGCGGGTCGGTCTGGCATTGCGCCCGGCGAACAACGGGCAAATGGAAATTTTCTTCGCCAGCGCGGGGGAAACCGTTTCGTGTGAGGCCCACTCCATGAAGGTCACCGGTCTCGCCATCGTCCCGCCGCCGGCCGCCGCCGGCCTGCCCAAGGTCACGCCCGAACTCCTCGCCTCCGTCCTCGCCCGCTATTCGCGCAGCAACGAGGGCATCCACAAGATCCTCGAGAAGGTGGACCTCGCCAACCCCGACGAGTCCATCGACCGCATCCTGAAGTTCGTGGATTACGGCCATGCCTCGATCGGCGGCCTGACGGGCGGCCTGGCGATCGCCCTCGACGACGTCTCGATGTGGCTGGCGTACAAAATCTTCGAGCTCGCCCAGATGGCGGACGGCCAGGAGTCGAGCACGCGTTACATCACGATGGCGCCGACGAACCTCCCGGTGCCGGAGGAGATCGGCATCCCCGCCGATCTCGCGCCGCGCTGGACCGCGCTCATGGCGAAGGCCTTTGCCGCCTACAACGCCGAGTATGCGCGTCTCGACGCGGCGGCGCTGGCCAATCCGGATCTCGTGCGCCTGCCCAGGGACGCCAAGCCCGCCGTCGTCACGCGTCTGCGCAAGAACTACGCGCTCGACCGCGCGCGCTACTTCATCCCGTTCGCCACGCGCACCAACCTCGGCCTCGTGCAGAGTTCGCGCATGTGGGCGGCGACGGTGAAGCACCTCGACTCGCTGCCGATGCCGGAAGCCCGGGCCGCCGCGAAGCTCATCCGCGACGAGCTGCTGAAAATCTCGCCGCGTCTGATGCGCCACAGTTTTGCCGAAAAATCCTACCAGGAGCAGGCGAACCAGGAGCTCGCGGAAAGCCTCAAGCTCGGGCTCGCCCGCCTGTCGGCCGCGCCCCTGGCCGACGCCGTGTGGGTGAAGGTGGATCGCGACGCCCCGCCCTGGCTTGTGGAGGAGCAGCCGGTCGCGGAGGCCTTGAAGCACCGCGCCAACCGCTATGGCTGGCAGGGCAAGGCGACGCGCCGCATGCGCGTGACCTTTGCCTGGAACAACATGGCCGTCGCCGAGCTGCGCGACCTCAACCGCCACCGCACGGGCCACCGCTGGACGCCGCTCATCCAGGCGGGATTCTACCTGCCGCCGGAGATCGCCCACGCCGGACATCCGGCCCTGTTGGAGGAACAGGCGGCCCTGACCCGCGAGCTCATGGAGCGCGGATCGCCGGCCTACGTTTACTCGCTGCTGCTCGGCGCGCAGACGCCGTTCGAGCACAGCACGCACGCCGACAAGTTCATCTATGAAGCCGAACTGCGCACCGGCATGGGGGCGCATTTCCGCTACGCGGAGCACCTCAGCGCCGTCCTGCGTGAGTTCAACCGCCAGGTTCCGGAGGCCAGGAACTGGGTCATAGAGGGCACCGCCGAGCCAGAATAGGCTTGCCGCACTTTGGGTGCAAAACGACCATCGCGCCCGTTGCCGAAGCCTATGCCCCGTTGCGCAATTCTCAGCGTCCTGGTCGCTCCGGCCGGCACGGTCACGGCATCCGGCGCAGCCGGATGCAATCCGGCCTTTCAGTCGAACCGCGTCGTGAAATCCCCCGCAATTCGTCCGGGCAAGACGGCGGTCCTGCGGCCCGCCGAGGTCATCCGCCTGCGGCCCGGTCTCGTGAAAGCCTTGCCATCCGGAAGGCGGGCTTCCGACCGCGGGTTCGTTATCCCGGCCGTCAGCGGCCGTGCGCCATGAGTTTCAAGGTACTGCAGTTCAACATGCAGTACGGGCAGCCGTGGGATGACGCCTACCCCGACACCGCCCCGATCAAAATCGAGAACACGATTGCGGAGATCCGCGCGCACGACGCCGACATCGTCATGCTGCAGGAGGTCGAGCAGACGCAGCCCGGCGGCGCGCAGGCCCAGCCGCCGCCGCACTACACCCGGCTGCGCGCGGAGTTTCCGGCCTACGACGCCTATTTCAGCTACCCGAAGCCCGATCCGCGCGAGCTGCCGTTTGGCATCGGCCTGGCGATTTTCTCGCGCACGCCGCTGCGCGAGCACGTGTGCCTCAACCTGCCGTCGCCGCCGGTGGAGTTCGATTTCTTCGGTGAAAAGAAGACGCCGACCGACCGGCTGCTCATCGGCGCCACCACCACGGTCGACGGACGCGAGGTGCGGTTGTTCAACACGCACCTGCTCGCGTTTTTCATGCTCAAATCCAGCAGCGAGGTGCATCCCGACCAGCGCCGGCTCGTCGAGGAGCAGCTGCGCCGCACCGCCGGCATGCCCACGCTGCTCACGGGCGACTTCAACGTCAGCCAGCACCAGTCGCTCATCCGGCAGTTCGCCGAGGCCGGTTACCTGACCGTGCAGTCGACCGAGGTGACGTGGCGCCGCCGGCCCTTCGTGCTCGACCACATCTTCTACAACCGCTGGCTCAAGCCCGTGGCGTGGGAGGTGAGGCCGACGCCGGCCTCGGATCACCACGCGCTGAGCGCGACGTTCGAGTTCGCGGAGTAGGGCCGGTCTGCGGCGGGCCGGGGCAAATGCAGGGCGGATCGCCCTGCACTCACTTCCCGCGGCGCACGCGTTCCTTCTCGTCCTCGCGCTCCTCCTCGAGGCGCGCTTTTTCCGAGGCGATCTGCTTCCGGATCTGGTCGGCCTCGTCGAAATTCTGCCCGGCGAGCGCGGCGTCGAGCTGCTGCTTCAGGAAAATCTCACGCTCGGCGATCTTGCCCTGGTAGACCTTGTCGAGGTCGGCCAGCCGGGCCTTCTGCTCCGCGCTCAGCGGCTTGGCGGCGGGGTCGCTCTTCGCGAGGCGTTCCATGGCGAGTTCGTAGGCGCTTTTCATGGAGGAGGAGGTAACCACGGAATACACGGAGTACACGGAAAAATTGTCGGGCCGCAGCACCACGAAAACACACGAAAAGGGGCGGCTTCGTTTTATCTTAACCGTACTCCACGCCGAACAGCAGGAGGAGGGCGAGGAACACGACGGGCGGCCAGAAGCCGCCGTAGCGCTTGCGCCAGCGGACGGCGGATCCGGCGAGCAGCAGGGCGGTCATGCCGGCCAGGCTCGCCGGCGTCAGCCAGCCGGTGCGGAAGGCGGCCGGAAAATACACGCCCGGCAGGGTCGTGCCGCGGACGAGGAGCCATTCGGAGGCGATGATGATCAGGGCGGCCGCGGCGTTGAAGAGCGCGCTCCAGGGCATCAGGCCGGCCAGCCCGGTCAGCAACGAGAGGAAACCCGCCACGATGGCGAGGGAGCTGAGCGGCAGGATGACGAGGTTGGCCAGCAGCGAGCCGGGCGAGAACACGCCGAAGAAGCCGATGCCGGCGGCCGCGCTGGCGAGGAAGGCGGCCCAGCAGCCGGCCACCGAGGCGATGAGCTTGCGGCCGCTCCAGGCGATGGCTGCGTGCCACCAGCGCCATTGCGGCCGCGGCACCAGCGTGAAGGGTTGCCACGGCTCGAGCCAGCGCTCGGCCAGCGGTGCGCCGAGCAGGATGAGCGCGGCGACGACGGCGTACGACATCTGGAAGCCGGTGTGGAACAGTTGCAGCGGTTCGACCAGCAGCAGGGCGAGCGCGGAGGCGGCCAGCGCGGAGAGCGCGTTGCCCGGCAGGCGGATCACTTCGGACGCGAGCAGGAAGGCGACCATCACGAAGGCGCGGATCGACGGCGCTCCGGCACCCGTCACCTGCACATAAATCCAGAGCACAACCAGGGTGAGGCCGGCGCCGATCCGTCCGGGCAGGCGCACGGCCTTGCCGAACAGCCGCAGCGTCAGTGCGATCACGCCGACGTGCAGGCCGCTCACGGAAAACACGTGGAAGGTCCCGCTGCGGAGAAAGGCGTTTTCCTGTTCCGGACTGAGCGCCGTCTTCTCGCCGAGCAGCATGGCGCGGTAGAGCGAGGCGGTTCCGGGGTGCCGGTCCAGGCCGTGGCCGAGAATGCGCTGCAGGCGCTCGCGCGCCGAGGCGTAGAACGCCGCCAGCCGGCCCGGGGCGGCGGTTTCCTCCAGGATTCGCGCGCGCACCAGACGGTGATGCACGCCGAGGTTGTCCAGGTAATCCTCGAAGCCCGCGCCGGGGTTGGAGGGCAACGGTTCCAGCACGCCTTGGATTCTCACCGTGGCGGCCGGACGCGGCGGCACGCCTGCGCGGCGGATCGCGGAGAAGTAGATGAGCTGGCCGGGCAATTCGGGTTCGCCGAAGGCCGCGGCGACGACGCGGCCGAGCCCGCCTTGAGAACGCGCGGCCGGGTCGCCGCGGTAAAGTTCGGTCACCCGCAGCGTGAGGGTGATTTCCCGCGGCGGCCGGTCGGTGCGGTCGTGCAGGTGCGGATGACGCAGGCTCAGCAAAACGAAACCGGCCAGTGCGGCGGCCAGCACAAGCAGGGTGTGACACAGCCGGATGCGATGCTTCAGGGCCGCCCCCAGGGCGCCGCCCGCGGAGACCAGGGCGAGCGCGAGCAGGAGCGCCAGTCCGGACGGAGGCGCGGACACCGCTTTCGCCGCACTGATGCCGGCCATGAGCGGCAGGAGCAGCCAGAGCAGCGGTGCGCGCGTTTGCAGGAAGGGCGAGGGCATGGCGGGGACTGTGCCCTGGCCCGGGTTGCACAGCGGGCACAAGCCAAGCCGCTTTCCCGACGCCTTCAAACTTGTTTCTCCAAGGGGGCGGAACACACTGCGCGGGACATGGCTCTCAACCCAGACGACACCGGCTCCCTCTTCGGCGATGATGCTTCGCCGGGGGCGTCGTCTTTTGAAAGAAAGGCGGTGGCGCCCGCCGCTCAGCCGCTCGCGGCACGGATGCGTCCTCGCGGGCTGGCCGAGATCGCCGGGCAGACGCACATCGTCGGCCCGGGCAACCTGCTGCCGCGCCTGATCGCCAGCAACCGCTTCGGCAGCCTGCTGTTCTACGGACCGCCCGGCTGCGGCAAGACCAGCATCGCCGAGGCCATCGCGCGCGAGACCGGCAGCCGTTTCGTGCGCATCAACGCCGTGATGTCCAACGTGGCCGAGTTGCGCGAAATTCTCGCCGCCGCCCGCCGCCGGCCCGAAGCGGCCACGATCCTGTTCATCGACGAGCTGCACCGCTTCAACAAGTCCCAGCAGGACCTGCTCCTGCCCGACGTGGAGGAGGGCAACGTGCGGCTGATCGGCGCGACGACGCACAACCCCGGTTTCTACGTGAACCCGCCGCTGCTGAGCCGGAGCCACCTGTTCCGGCTCGAGCCGCTCTCGACCGACGTGGTCGCCGGCGTGCTGCGCCGGGCGCTGACGGACGCCGGGCGCGGCCTCGGCGTGCGCGGCCACACCGCGAGCGACAAGGTGCTGACGGATCTCGCCGTGCTCTGCGACGGCGACCTGCGCCGCGCGCTGAACGCGCTCGAGGTCATCGCGCTCAGCCTGCCGGAGCAGGCGGAAATCGGGGAGAACGAGATCGAGGTCTTCGCCCGCGAACGGCGCATCCGCTACGATGCCGACGAGGACGAGCACTACGACACGGTCTCGGCGTTCATCAAGAGCTGCCGCGGCAGCGATCCGGACGCGGCGATGTACTGGCTGGCCAAGATGCTGGCCGGCGGAGAGGACCCGCGTTTCATCGCGCGGCGGCTGGTCATCCTCGCGAGCGAGGACGTCGGCCTCGCCGATCCGCAGGCGCTGCCGCTCACCGTCGCGGCGCACCATGCCTGCGATTTCATCGGCCTGCCCGAGGCCGAACTCACGCTGGCCCACGCCACGCTCTACATCGCGACGGCGCCGAAGAGCAACTCGGCCACGCTCGCGCTCGGCGAGGCGCACCGCGTGCTGAAGGACCGGCCCGTGCAGCCCGTGCCGCAGCCGCTGCGCGACAAGGGCGGCCAGGCGAGCAAGCGCGCCGGCCACGGCAAAGGGTACCTGTATTCGCACGACTACCCGGAGAACATCAGCGGCCAGGCCTACCTGGAGAAGCCGCTCACGCTTTACACGCCGAAGACGGCCGGCTGGGAGGCCAAGATCGCCGACCGGCTGGCCCGCTGGCGCCAGCTGCGCGAACAGATGCCGCCGCGCCGAGGCGGTCAACCGGCTTGACCTGCAGGTGTGCGCCTTGCGGGAAACGCGGGTCAAACGGGCGCGGTCGAGCCGCGCCCCCCACCAGGGTTCCTGGCGTGAATTGCGTGCGAAAGCCGGTCGTTGGGACGGTCCCGGCCACCGGGGGCTTGCGCGGCATCCGGGTCGGGTTAGCTTTGCTTCCATGAAGACGCTCGTCGCCTGCCTCGTTCTGGTGTTTTCCGTCACGCTGCTTCACGCCCAGGCGGCCAAACCGGCGCCGGGCAAGGCCACGCCCGTGGTCAAGGAGGAGGCAGGCAAGATCGAGGGGATGGTGCTCAACCGCTCCAACGGCAAATTCCTCGGCCTCACGCTGCAGGACGGCAAGTACAAGCTGACGTTCTACGACAAGAAGAAGAAGCCCGAGAAAGTGGACGTCACCCGCGCCACCGCCCGCTGGCCCAACCTGCACGGTCCCGGAGACAACCGCACGGTCCTGAACCCGGCCGGCGACGGCACCTTTCTGCTTGGCACCCAGTTCGTGCGCGGACCGCATGCGTTCAAGCTCTTCCTGACGCTGCTCAAGGGGGAGGGCGACCAGGCGCAGGCGGTCGAGACCTATACGGTGGATTTCCGGGGTTGAGCGGCCGCGGTCCGCGGATTCGGCGGCCGGCCGTGAAGGGTGGCGACTCAGTTTGCGGTAGCGGCGCGCAGTGAGCGCCGTTTCTTCGGACGGCGGTCATAGAGCATCCCAACCCGGCGGAGCCGGAACCAAACCCCAAGCCCCAGAGGTTTTGGCCACAAAAAACACCAGGAGCCCTTGGCCAGGCAGGAGGCTATTTTCCGCGCGCCTATAGGCGCCTTGAGCGCTTTACGCGCCGCCGGGTTCTCGTGTTTTTCGTGGCCATAACATGCTTCGGGGTTGGCGAGGATTAACGTCTCAATCCTTGTCGTGGTTCGCGAGTGAGGGACTCGATGAATCTGCAGCCACGGACCTTCGAGCCGGACTCAACTCGGCTCCCAGGGGTTTGTAACGTATTACGTTACAAACCAGCTTGGGGCGTACGGCCACGGAAGCACTTAAACCGCCATAGACCGCCGTGACGGATTGCTTCCAAACTGAGTCACTAGCCCGTGAAGCCCGGATTTGACACTCCGCGCGGGGCGGGGGATGCTGCGGCCCTTTTCGACATGACCGGCACCTCTCCCTTCGACTCCGTGGACACCGCGATCCAGACGATTGCGTCCGGAGGGCTTGTGATCGTGACCGACGACGAAGGCCGCGAGAACGAGGGCGACCTCGTGATGGCGGCCGAGAAGGCCACGCCGGAGCTCATCAACATGATGATCCGCCACGCGCGCGGGCTGCTCTGCGTGCCGATGACGGAGCCCCAGTTGAAGCGCCTCGGGATCAACCCGATGGTCCAGCAGAACCGCGAGTCTCACCGCACGGCGTTCACCGTATCGGTGGACGCGGCCGAGGGCATCACCACGGGCATCAGCGCGTTCGACCGCGCGCGCACCGTCCAGCTGCTGGCCAACCCGGCGACGCATCCCGACGCACTCGTCCAGCCCGGCCACATTTTCCCGCTCTGCGCCCGCGCCGGCGGCGTGCTGGAGCGCGCCGGCCACACCGAGGCGGCCGTCGATCTCGCCGCGCTCGCCGGCATGTGTCCGGCGGGGGTGATCTGCGAGATCCTCAACGAGGACGGCACCATGGCGCGCCTGCCGGAGTTGTGGGAGTTCAAGCGCCGCCACAACCTGCCGATGATCTCGATCTCCGCGCTCATCGAATACCGGCACCAGCGCGAACAGCTGGTCGAGCGCGTGGCGCAGCGGCCGTTTGCCTGCGAGTACGGCGAATTCACCCTGCACGTGTTTCGCAGCAAGGTGGACGGGCGCCACCACCTGGCGTTCACCATGGGGCAGCTGGACAGCTCGCCGGCGCTGGTGCGCGTGCACACCGAGAATCTGCTGAGCGACGTCTTCCACGCCACCGGACTCGGCAGCCACCGTTCGCTCGTCGCCTCGCTCCGCAGGGTGGCGGAGACCGGCCACGGCGCCATCGTCTACATGGAGCAGAACGGCCGCATGCAGGATGCGCTGCTCCAGGCGGGCCCCGCGGCCACGCCGCCGAGCCTGCGCGACTACGGCACCGGCGCGCAGATCCTCACCGCGCTGGGCCTGAGAAAAATCCGCCTGCTCCAGCATTCCCCCCGCCGCGTCGTCGGCCTCGAGGGCTACGGCCTCGAGATCGTCGAGCAGGTGCCGGTATGAGCATTTCCGCTTTCGGATCTTCGATTTGCGATTGCCGGCCCTTTTCCCGGAGGCACCCGGTCCGGTCGGATTCGTGCTTCCAATCGGAAATCGAGAATCAAGAATCCACAATTTCATGAGCCTGAACCCACCCAGCGTCCGCCGGATCGACGGCACGAAACTCGGCTTCGGCGTCGTGGCGGCGCGTTTCAACGAAGAGCTGGTCGGGGCTTTGCTGGCCCGCCTGACCGCGGGCCTCGAAGCGGCCGGCGTCAAGGCGGGGAAACTGACGGTCGTCCGCGTGCCCGGCTCGCATGAGGTGCCGTGGGCCGCGGGCCGGCTGGCGGCCTCGGGCCGGTTCGACTGCGTCGTTGCGCTCGGCGTGCTGATCGGCGGCGACACCAACCACCACGAAATGGTCGGCCAGAGCGTGTCGCACGCCCTCCAGCGCGTGGCGCTCGACAGCGGCGTGCCGGTCATCAACGGCGTGATCGTGACCGACACGCCCGCGCAGGCCCGCGCCCGTTGCACGGGCCGGATCAACCGCGGGGCCGAATTCGCCCGCGCCGCCCTGGAAATGGCCGTCCTGAAACGGCAACTCGGAGGAAAATCATGAGCAGCCAGTTCACCCAGCGTCGCGAATGCCGCGCCGCCGCCTTTCAGTTTCTCTACGCGTGGAGCGTCAACCGCCCCGCCAACCTCGGCGCCGACCTCGCCCTGTTCTTCGAGCACCTCGAGCAGCCGCGCGACCACTACGCGTTCGCCGAGGAGCTCATCCACGGCGCCATCGAGCACGTCGAGGAGATCGACAGCCACATCAAGGGCCTGGCGCACAACTGGGAGTTCGACCGCGTCGCCCGCATCGACCTGGCCATCCTGCGCCTCGCCATGTACGAGATGCTCTACCGCAAGGACATCCCGCCGGTCGTCTCGATCAACGAGGCCATCGACCTCAGCAAGCAGTTCTCCACGGCCGATTCGAAGCGCTTCATCAACGGCATCCTCGACCGCATGAAGGACAAGCTCGGCCGCGATGCGCGGAAACCCAGCAGCGAGTGAAGCGCTCTGGAACTCAGGAAATCAGGTATGGCCGAACTGGGACATAAGGAACCCAGCGGCCGGGTGATCGATGCAGCAATCAGGGTTCAGCGGGCTCCCGGCCCTGGGTTCCTGGAGTCGATCTACGGGAATGCCCTTTGTCTGGAGCTGGCGAAGAACGGGATTCGGTATGAACGACAAAAAACAATCGCGATTTTCTCTGAAGGAACACCCGTGGGTGAGCATCGACCCGACCTTCTGGCCGAAGGAGTGTTGATGGTGGAGCTCAAGGCCGTAAGCGAATTGCATCCGGTTGTGTTCGCCATCGGACGATCCTACATGAAAGCGGCTGGAGTGGAGGATGGTCTGTTTTCAATTTTGCGGCGATGCCCTTGACGATCAAACGTGTAGGACGCGAATTCCTGATTTCCTGAGTTTTTCATTTCATGTTTTCCCTGCTAAAAAAATTCAAGGACGGCCTGACCAAGACCGTCGCGGCCATCGCGGCCAAGACGCACGGTCTGTTCGGCGGGCGCAAGATCGACGTCGCCTCGCTCGACGAGCTGGAGGAAGCGCTCTACACGGCCGATTTCGGCGTCGAGACGACCACCGAAATCCTCGAGGAAATCAAATCGGCCTACAAAAAGGACCCCGCGCTCCAAGGCCGGCAGGCCGCCGAGATCGGCGCCGCCGTGCTGAAGCGCGTGCTGGCGGGTTCGGAGGGACGGCTGACGCTTGGCGCGGGCCGCCCCGAGGTCATCGCCATGATCGGCGTGAACGGCTCGGGCAAGACCACCACCACCGCCAAGCTGGCACACAAGTTCAAGGCCGACGGCCAGACCGTGATCGTCGCCGCCTGCGACACGTTTCGTGCCGCCGCCGTCGAGCAGCTGAAGAGCTGGGCGACCCGGCTGGAACTCGACATCGTCGCCAGCCACACGGGAGCGGATGCCGCCGCCGTGGCCTTCGATGCCTGGCAGGCCGCCCGGTCGCGCGGCAAGGACTGGCTGATCGTGGACACCGCCGGCCGCCTGCACACGAAGGACAACCTCATGGAGGAGCTGGCGAAGATCCGCCGCGTGCTCCAGAAGCACGATCCCGCCGCGCCGCAACACCGCTGGCTCGTCGTGGACGGCAGCCTCGGGGCCAACTCCATCGAGCAGGCCCGGGTTTTCCACCAGAGTTTCGGGCTGACCGGGCTGATCGTGACCAAGCTCGACGGCACCAGCCGCGGCGGTGCGATCGTGGGCATCTGGCGCCAGCTGAAGATTCCGATCTATTTCGTCGGCCTCGGCGAGCAGCCGGAGGATCTGCAGCCGTTCTCGGCGGAAAATTACGCCCGCGCGATCTTCGGTTTGGAATCCTGAATCCGAACAGGCCGGTTCACCCCGAACGGACACGAATCCCTACAAAGGGTGAACGCAGGCCGGGGCTTGCGTGCCGGGGCCACCGGCCGCTGGCAGCGATATCGGGACCGTTCGTGGTTGGTGGAGAGTCGCGTCCTTCCACTCCGGGGCAACGTCCTATGATGCTGAGCGGCTTTGCACCGCGATTTCCGGGCGCATGGACGCCATGTCGCGCTCGGATCGGGGCGTAACTTCCTGCAGGGGCTCCCGGGTTGGTTTTTACAATTAATCGCCCAGACCACCTAAATTTAGGTGGTTTTTGTCGCAGCTGAAAATCCCTGCACGTGATTACCTTGCGCATGCTATTTCGTGCCCGCAGAGGGTGCGAGAGGTGACCAAAAGGGGCTCGCGTGCGTTTCGACTGGCCCGTTGTGCGCACGCGGGCCCCGACTCTTTTGTGCAGAGTGCAACAGTGAAAAAAGACGCGGATCGAAAGGTCCGCGTCTTTTTAGTTAAGGCCGGGCGGTTGAGCCCGCCGCCCGCCGCCCGCCGGCCACGGTCATGGCGTGCGGGTGCCGGGTGGGTTCGAAGGCGGCCATCACGACGCCGACGAGGTTGCCGGCATGCACGGGCTCCATGTCGTGGAGAGGATTGTTCAGGCCGCGTACGCGCCAGCCGTCCCGGGCCCTGGCCACGAGCACGTGGGCCACGACCTTGTTGGCCTTGTTGCGATACAGGACGGTCTGACCGTGTTTCAGTTCGGCATAGGACAACTGGCGGAGCACCAGAATGGTGCCCGGTTCGTAGAGCGGCTGCATGGAGCGGCCGGTGCCCATCAGCACGAAGGCCTTGGGCGTGTCGCCGGCGATTTTCGAAGCGCGGAACCACCCCTCGGCCTCGGTGACGGCAACCGGCCGCGGGGATTCGCCGGTGTAGACTCCGCGAATCCACGGGCCCTCGGTTTCCTCCGTCGCAGCGCCAACGGCGGTCAGGACCGCGAGCAGAAAGCTGGAAACGGCGCGCCGGAGCATGCCGCATTAATTGCCAGTCTCCCGCCAGGCTCCAGCCCGACCTGCTAGTGTTGATTCCTCAGGCCGAACGGGGGCAAGTCAGGAGAAAACCGGGTAGTGACTCAGTTTGGACGAAATCCGTCGCCGCGGTCTATGGTGGTTTAAGTGTTTCTGTGACCGTACGCCCCAAGCTGGTTTGTAACGTAATACGTTACAAACCCCTGGGAGCCGAGTTGAGTCCGGCTCGAAGGTCCGTGGCTGCAGATTCATCGAGTCCCTCAATCGCGAACAACGACAAGGATTGAGACGTTAATCCTCGCCAACCCCGAAGCATGTTATGGCCACGAAAAACACGAGAACCCGGCGGCGGGTAAAGCTTTCAAGGCGCCTATAGGCGCGCGGAAAATATCCTCCTGCTTGGCCAAGGGCTCCTGGTGTTTTTTGTGGCCAAAACCTCTGTGGCTTGGGGTTCGGTTCCAGCTCCGCCGGGTTGGGGGATGCCCTATGACCGCCGTCCGAAGAAACGGCACTCACTGCGCGCCGCTACGGCAAACTGAGTCACCACCGAAAACCGGTGGCTTACTGCGGCGGGTCAGGGCACGTCCAGAAACCGGGCGATCGTCTCGCGGGCGTGTCGTTCGCCATCGGCCGGTTCGTAGGGCTGGCCGTCTTCCAGCTTCTCGGTGTAGGCGAAGTGTTCTTCGAAAAGGCGCTTGCCGTCCACCTGGGTGCGCAGGGCAAAGCGATCGTATTTGGCGAGCACGTCGGCCCAGGCGCGGCGGACGGCGGCCCAGTAGGGGCCGGTCTTTTTCCAGTCTTCATCGGCGGCCGACAGGCTGGGGGCGGTGATGCGGTCGTAGCGGTCGAGGCCCCATTCCTCGCCGACGTAGGCGGCGGGGAGGCCGCCGCCTGCCACGCGTTTCCAGTTCAACTGTTCGTGCAGCCAGCCGGTGGGCGTGAGCACGAGGCGGTGCGCGCCTTCCATCACACCGTAATCGTTGCGCACGGTGTGTTCACGGCGCGGAAGCGGGCGCCAGGAGTTTTCGCCGGTCCAGAGCGTGCGGTTGCCGTCATGGGTCCAGCGACCCAGGGCGGTGTAGCGGGGGGAATCGTCCACCTGCCAGACGGACTGGGACCAGGCGCCGCGGCTCTCGGCGGGGTCGAGCGTCCGGCGGGCCCAGGTGCGGTCGCCGCGGAAGGTGTGCAGTTCGACCGGCTCATAGGTCCAGTCCTGCCGCCAGTGCTTCTGAAGCATGGGGGCGGAGATCGTGCCGTCCTCCTTTTTGAAGAACATCACGAGCGTGTGCTGGAGGCTGATGAAACGCCCGGTGTCCGCGATCACGCGGACGTGTTCGGTCGCCCAGGAGTGATAGGGCGCCTTGGGCTTGTGGTCGGGTGCGAAGCCGAGGACTTCCAGGAAATGGAAGCTCACCTTGTAGTCGCCCGCGAGGGAGAGGATGGCGGCGCGGTCGCGCTCGAAGGCGGTCGTGGCGGCCGCCACCGCCGGGAGCGGCAGGGTTTGCGCCGGAGCGAGCGTGACCGGCGCGCCGCGCGAGGAGCCGCCGCGCGGCCTGGTCGTGTCGGCCGGCAGTTCGCCCCAGCCGAAGACGTAGGCGGTCTCCGGTGCGGGAGACGGTGCGGGGTTGGTGGCCGTGGGGACGGGGGCGACGGTCGCGGCAGCGGGAGGTGCGGAAACCTGCTGGCAACCGCTGGAGAGAAGCGCGGCTAGAAAGCCGAGCCAAGGGAATGAAGAAACGGGTTTCATGGGTGGCAGGGGACGGGATTTCAGGGTTGGCGCCAACTGAGGGCGGTGTTGTGGCTGAGAACTTCGTAGCGCAGGCCGCCGGCAAAGCCCGGCGTCTCCTCCTTGTGGTTGCAGACCAGCAGCACAATGCCGGGCTTGTCCGCCGCGTAGCGAACGATGCCGTCGGCGTCGGCCGTGAGTTCCGTGCCGGTGCCCGTGCCGAGGTGCTCGATGCCGACCTTGGCGCCGGGCAGCGGCTGGCCGCGCAGCCAGACGCGGAATTCGCCGGGCTGGCCGGCGGGCAGGATGTCGAGGGTCAGGGCCGGCGCTTCCGGGGCCGGCGCACCCGCCGGATGCCAGCGCACGTAGAACTGCGGCCAGCTCGCGGGCCGCTTGCCGCGTTGGAAGACGGGGAAACGGGTTTCGCCGGCGGCGCCGGCGGCCAGGGGCGCGCCGACGAGGAGGAAGTGGTCGGACTTCTTCTCGACGACGAAGGGCTCGGGCTTGTTCTCTGCGCCGAGCCGCCACGCGACGGGCAGGGTGAGGCTGTCGAGGTGGCCGGGCGATTTTTCGTATTCGTTGCCGGGTTCGCCGAAGCGGACGACCAGCTGGCCGGCGGCATCCTCGATCCACACGGAATGGGAGCGGGCGAGGGGCGCGGCGGCGAGGAGCAGGCCGGCGAGCAGGGAGGGGAGGACTCGGATCGTGGTTTTCATGGGGATGATTCAGGCGTGGGTGAAAAATGGGGCCGCCGGTCAGAATTTGGCGGTGAAGGTGGCGGTGACGTTGAGGGGTTCGCCTGGGCGTCCGCCGAGGAATTGGGCGAGTTCGTAGTAGCGCTCGTTGCCGAGGTTGTTGGCGTTGAGCTGGACGGTCCAGAAGCTCGTGCTGTCGAAGCGGAGCACGGCGTCGATCGTCGTGTAACGCGGCACGTAGGCCTGCTCGATGCCGAAGGAGAGGTCGTTGATGGTGCGGCGGCCGGTGTGGCGCACGCCGCCGCCGAGGGTGAGCCGGCCGCCCAGGATTTCGGCGGCGAGCGTGTGCTGGATCCAGACCGAGGCGAACACACGCGGCACGCCTTTTTTCAGGCCCGTGACGGTGCCTTGGCCGGGGTTTTGCTGGGTGTGCGCGTCCTGGTAGGTGCCGTTGAGGTTCACCATCCAGCGCTGGGGCAGGTTGAGATTCAGGTCGAACTCACCACCCCTGGTCTGCTCGTTGCCGTCATAGCGGTACGGGTCGACGGTGGGGTTGTAGGTGGGCGAGGCGGGGTTGTTGTCGTAGAGCGGATTGGCGTAGCGCAGGTTCGTGCGCGCGGTCTCAAAGTAGGCGGCGGACAGGGCGAGGCGGCCGCCGAGGAATTCCTGCTTGATGCCGATCTCGTAATTCTCGGATTCGCTGTCGGGGGGCTGGTTGGTGAGCACGACCGAACCGGTGACGCTCAGCGCGGTGCGCCCCCGGGCGGCGGCGATGAAGAGCGCGGTGTCGGGGCGGAAGCGCCAGCTCACACCGGCGTTGTAGAGCAGGCCTTCGTCGGCCGAGGAAACGGGAATGGGATCGGCGCCGGTGGTGAAGAGGTTGTTGTCGTAGTTCTGGTCGATGCGGTTCCAGCCGCCGGCGAGGCGAACGGTGATGTCGTGGGGCAGGGAAATGACGTCCTGAAGGCCGACGCCGTAGGCGGTGACGTCCTTGGTGTAGTCGGAAGTGGCGACGAAGGCATAGTCCTCGAAGCGGCCGGTGGGCCAGTTCGGGTTGCGCATGTCGAGGATGTACGGGACCGGGTTGGCGGCGGAGCGGGCGTCGTCGCCGTCGTACAGGCTCCAGCCCTTGGTGGTGTAGTCGCGCCATTCGCCGTAGGTGGTGGCAAGCATCTCGTGCTTCGTGCCGGCGAACTCGAAGCGCTGTTTGGCCTCGGCGAAGTACTGCACGGAATCCTCGGCGAAATCCAGTTTGCGATATTCCGTGCGGCGGAGGGCGAAGGGATACAGCACACCGCCGATCACGAGCGGGGCGCGGGGCGCGGCGTTGATGCTGCCGCTGCGGTTCCAGTAGATGTAGTTGAAGGCGCCGGTGGTGCGGACGTAGTCGGAGGCGTACGAGCGGAACTGGGCGTAATGGGCGAAAGCGGTGTTTTCGCTGATGGTCCAGTCGTGACGGAACTTCACGCGGAATTCCTCGCCGTCGGTGGGACGGGTCAGCGGGGAGATGAGGCTGGCCTCGCCCATCTCGTAGGGCTGGCTGCCGTCACCGGGCGCGAGGCTGTCGAGCAGCTGCTGTTTTTGCGCATCGGTCAGCTGGAGGCGGCCACCGCCGGCGGGGCCGTTGGGGATGTTGGCGATCGTCGCATCCCCGGCGCTGACGTAGGCCGGCGTGGTGCTGCGCACGTCGTAGATGCGCACGGGATGGCCGTTGGAGTCGACCTGCACCTTGTCGGCGATGTAGGCCGCGGTCAGCAGCAGGGTGTGGTCGGCGTTCGGCTTGTACATGACCGAGGGATAGAACTCCGTGCGGTCCTCGGTGAAGTTGCGGTAGCCGTCGCTTTCGCGGGTTGAGGCGATGAAGCGGTAGCTGAGCCGCTCGTTGAGCGGGCCGGTGAGGTCGAGCTCGGCGCCGAAGGTGTTCCAGCGTCCGAGGTAGGTCTCGAAGCGGCGCTGTGGCGTGGCCTGCGGGCGTTTTTCGACCAGGTTGACGATGCCGCCCGCGGCGCCGATGCCGTAGAGCGTGCCGGCGGGGCCCTTCAGGACCTCGAGGCGTTCGACGTTGGTGAGCGAGCGCACGGTGGCGCCGGAGCCGCCGCCGGAGCCGCCGGAGCCGGCGTCGAGGCCGTCGTAGGTGTAGGAGACCGACTGGCCGCGGATCGCGAGCTGGTCGCCGATGCCGTAGTTGTTCCCCTCGTGCATGAGGCCGCTGATGTTGCGGATGGAATCCTGCAGGGAGGTCGCGCCCTGGGCCTCGAGCAATTCCTTCGTCGCGATGCTGACCGAGGCAGGCGTGTCGATGAGCGCGGCGCCGGCTTTCATCGGGGTGTAGGCTTGGGAGATTTTCCTCGCTTCGCCTTCGATCACCATCTTGTCGAGGGTGAAGGGTTCGGACTCGTCGGGGGCCTTGGAATTCTGGCCGAAGAGCCCGGGCGCGGACAGGAGCGCCAGACCGAGGATGAAACGCGGGGGGAGGTGAGGTGACGTTAACATAAAATCAGCGGGAAACCGGGGTGGAAGGGTTCGGGGCGACGGCGGGGAGCGGGACGTCCGCCGTGGTGGGCGCCTTGGCGGAGACGCGGCGTTTGCGCCAGGCGGCGAAGCGTTTCCAGGCGAGCACGTAGCCGGTGACCACCAGGGTCAGCGCGGCGAGGCAGGCGAGGAAGGCGACGACCTGGCCGGGCAGGCCTCCGATGGTGCCCTGGTGCAGGGGCAGCACGTAGCCGCGGAGTTTGCGGGCCGTGGTGAAATTCCGGTACTGGTCCCAGCGCAGGACTTCGCCGGTGCCGCCGTGGAGATAGAGACGGGAGCGCTGGGTTTCGCCGGCGCCGGCCTCGCGGATGATGAGCGTGAACGCGCCGCTGCGGCGCCCGGGCGGGCGCGCGGCGACCGTTTGCCAGCCGGGGGCGAATTTGTCGGCCTGGGCGACGGCGTCGTTGAGCGGATAACGCGGCGCGTTGTCCGCGAGTTTGACGGTCGGGGCCGGCTCCGGTTTGGGTGTGCCCGAGAGGGTGTAGAGCGCGTCGCTGGCCCAGCGGTAGCTCATCATCAAGCCGGTGAGGGTGATGAGAACCAGCACCGCGAGGGACCAGATGCCGGCGGCGTTGTGCAGGTTCCAGTGCAGGGCCCTGCCCTTGAGCCGGAAGTTGAGGCGGGAGGCGTTGCGCAGGGCGTTCCGGGTCTTCGGCCACCAGAGGCAAAGGCCGGTGAGGCAGAGAAGCAGGAAGCAGAGGTTGCTGATGGTGACGATCCAGTTGCCCACCTCGCCGGAGGAGAGACGAACGTGGAGGCGCAGCATGAGCGTGAAGAAATTCGAAGGGGTGCGTTCGCTGACGATTTCGCCGGTCTGCGGGTGGACCCATACCGCGTGGGCGCCTGCGACTTGCACGACCACCGGTTCGTCGGGGCGGCGGGAGAGCACGAGGCCGCCGGGCTGCTTGTCGGGAAACCGCGCTTTCACGCCGTCGAACAACTGCTGGGGCGTCAGGCGCGGCGCGCCGTCGGTCAGCGGAACAGAAACGCCCGCGGGCTCGATCAGATCCATGATCTGGGGCTCAAACGCCATCGCGGCGCCCGTGAGCGCGAGCATGGCGATGACCAGTCCGCCCGCGACGCCGAGGACGAGGTGGAGCCAGAACAGGATTGGCTTGAGCCGTTTCATGCAAGGTGGGGGAACGACGCGACCCCGGCCTCCCGAAGGCCCCACCCGCGCCGCCTGCCGGCGTTGACGTGGATTTCCGAGCCACGGCATGCGCTGGTGGCATGACGGCGCGAGTGGGGGAAGGGAGGAAGGGGGGAGAATGAAAAAGGAGGCGGGATCATTCAGGAAGAAGGCGGGCGGCGTTTGACGAGGCGCGCGGCCATCTCGCCGAGCCAGAGCAGCACGAGACTCAGGCCGACGAGGGGAAAGAAGACCGCGAGCCCGAGGATCGTCGCGATGACGAGGGGCGGAACCCGCTCGCCGTTCGTGCGTCGCGGAGCGCCGAGCCTGCCCGGGGGCCGGCGGCGCCACCACATCCACACGCCGGTGACGCTCATCGCCACGATGACCAGGCAGGCGATCACGGCCAGCGCCTTGGTCGGTGTGCCGAAGACCGACCCGGTGTGGATCGAGTAGAAGAGCAGCGCGGCCTTGGCGCCGGGTTGCAGCATCGCGTAGTCGATGGTGGCGAGCGTCAGCCCGGTCGTGGCGTCGAGGTAGACGACGCCCGAGTCGAGGTCGCCGCGTTGCGTGGGACCATAGAGCGTCCAGCAGTCGCCGGGCTTGTGCGGGGCATGGAGGCTGAACTCGGGAAACGGATGGTGCCGCCGCGCCTCGGCCACGAGCGCATCGATACCGGCCGGGACGGCACCCTCGGGCGGCGGGGCGGACTTGGGCGGGCTGACGTAGGGCACGGGGAGCTGTCCCCCGAAATAGAGGCCGGCGAACGCGGCCCGGCCCCAGACCTGCGTGTAGAGCAGGCCGGTGAACATGATGGCGAAGGCGACCGCGAACAGGTAAAGCCCCGGGAGTGTGTGGAGGTCGCGCAGGGCGAGCTTCCCGCCCGAGCGCAGGCGCGGCAGCCACACGCCCCAGAGTTTCTCCCGGCCGCGAGGCCACCACAGCAGGAGGCCGGTCAGAAGCGAGACGATGCCCCAGCAGGTGGCGACCTCGATGGCGATGCGCCCGGGCGTGCCGGCCAGCAGCGTGCGATGCAGGCGCAGGACGACGGCAAAGAAGCTCTCCTCGTAGACGTAGTCGCCCAGCACGCGGGCGGTGTAGGGATCCACGAACACGAACCGGTGCTCGTGCGTGTGATCCTCCGCCGGCCCGATTTGCCGTTCGAATCCGACCTGATCGGCGCGCGCGGGATCGGGCACCTCGTCGAAGCTGGCGAACTCCCATTCCGCGGGCACGTGGGCGCGGGCGGCCGCCACCCGTTCCGCGTAGCTTCGCGGCACCGGGTCGGCCGGCAGGGCGACGCGATGCAGGTCGGGCCGGCTCCAGACGGCGAGGTCCTCCTGGAAGACGTAGAGCGCACCCGTGATCGAAATCACGATCAGGAACGGCGTGACCAGCAGGCCGGCCCAGAAATGCCAGCGCCAGACCGCGGGGTGGAGGGCGGACAGCCAGGAGCGTTCCCGCGGCGTTTCGACGCGGGATTCCACCCTGCTCGGATCAGCGGGAGAGGGGCTCATGGTCAGAAGCGGGACTCAAGCCCGATGCCGATGACCCGGGGGGCGCTGGGTGTTCCGGAGAAGAGTCCCGGAGCCTCGTCCCAGAGGCTCTCGAAGTATTCGTCGTCGAGCAGGTTCGTGCCGTAGAGGCAGGCGAGCCAGCGCGACGTGCGGTAGCCGAGCTTGGCGTTGAGCAGGGTGCGGGCCCGGAGGCGGAAATCGGGATAGTTGTCGGCGGTCGTGTACGAGTTGCCGACATAGCTGAAGCTGCCGGTGCCGAACCATCCGCTCTTGTGCTCATAGGCGGCGCCGATGCTGGCGGTCCAGCGCGGCGAGCGCGGGAACTCGTGGCCGGCATAGTCGTCGACGCTCGTGGTGAATTCGTCGAAGCGCGTGCGGGTGTGCCCCAGGTTCTGGTAGAGGGTCCAGCCGTCGGCGAGCTTCTCGCGCAGCTCGACCTCGAAGCCGTAGTACGTGGAGCTGCCGGCGTTTTCGACCTGGGTGTCGTAGCTATCGCTCGAGAGCTGCACCGAGACCTGCTGGTCCTTCCAGTCCACGTAGAATGCGTTGGCATTGACCGTGACCTTCCGGTCGAGCCACTGGGAGCGAGCGTGGCCGCTCCGCCGGTGATCGCGGCTGCCCGCCAGGTGGCGCGACCATGGGCGGACACGGCAAGGGCCAGCGGTGCCAGGCTCAGCAGGCAAACGCCGGCACTGGCCCAGGCCGTTGCCGGAGCCGTCATCATGATTCTGATCCGAGCGAGTTCCCCGGCTGGCATCGCGTCCTGGCCGAACATGAGGAACAGCCCTTCGAGGGTGAGCTGGGTGAGGAAAACCCAGGTAGGTGATGCCGAACCAAGCGGCGGTTTTGACCGGCAGGTTCATGGCGTTTTCAGCTTGCCGGCACGGAGCCGGACGGCGTGAGCAGCGGGAAAACGCGGGATTCCCACTCGACGTAGGTATCCTCGAACTGGAGGTCGGCCTCGATCCGCTCGTGGAGGCGCTGCGCGCCGAGGGCGGCGAGGCGTTCGTCGAGCTGGCGGGCGAAGGCGTTGAAGTCGCTGTAGTCCCGGTCGCCGAGGCCGAGCACGGCGTAGCGCAGGCCGGCCAGCGCGGGCGTGGCCTTGAGGAGATCATACCAGAAGTCGGCGGCGTCGGCCGGCGGTTCGCCGTCGCCCCAGGTGGAGACGATGAAGAGGGCGAGGCGGTCGCCGGCGAGATCGGCGGGCTTCACCTCGGAGAGATTCTGGAGGCGGGGCAGCCAGCCTTCGGCGTTGGCGCGGGTTTCGGCGTTGCGCGCGAGCGACTCGGCGTTGCCCGTCATGGTGGCGTAATAGATGGCGAGGGTGGGTTTCATGGCGTGGAAAGAAGCGGGCGGAGGCTGGGAAAGGCGGCGTGGAGGGCCGCGCGCCAGGCTGCGGCGTGGCAGGCGCCGCCGATGAGGGAAAGCAGCAGGGTGCCGCCCGGGCCGGCGAGGTGCAGGCCGAGGTCGGGTCCGACGGCGAGGCTCTGCACGGGCGGCAGGGCGAGCTGGAGCGTCGTGCGGAAATCGGTGGCGACGAGCAGCGGATAATCGGTGACGACGCGACGGGGCGTGAATTCGCGCAGGTGGACGATCTCGGGAGTGCGCAGCAGGAAGCGGACGGGAACCCGCCGGGCGCCCAACGCGGCGAGCAAAGGGGAGAGTTCGCCGACCTCCTCCCGCAGCGGATGCAGGCCCGGGGGCAGCAGGGGAAAACCGGTCCGGCGGTCGGCGGGGAATCCGGCGGCGGCCGGTTCGACCAGGGGATCGAGGCAGGCGGCCCAGGCGGCGGGAGAGACCTCCGCCGTGGGGCAGAGCTGCAGAATGTCGCCACCGTGGACGTTATGGATCTCGATGTGCCCGGGGGCATCGCAGCAGGAGCAGATGGCGAGCCGTCCATACGGCCGGCCCCAGAGGGCCGCGTGCAGGCGGAGCGAGCCGGACTCGTCGCGACCGGTGAGGGCGTCTTCATCCCAGACAATCCCGGGCGGGGGACCGAGGTGGACGAGGCGCGCGTAGGTGTGGCGGGACTGGACGGCGATCTCGCCGAGCGGTGAGAGCGCGGAAAACAGCGCGGGCCAGTCCGCGCGGAGCGGGATGCGACCCTGGGCATCGGTGCGGAAGCAGCGGGAACAGGCGGGCGGACGGGCGGAGAAAGGAAGTCGGGAGGCGAGCACGGGAGAGAAGGGCAGGCGGGAGGAAGGCGATGATTCAGGCGGACTGGCGCCGGTGCGGGCGGGAAGGCGGAGAGGCGAAGGCATCCTGACCGAGGATGAGCACGCTCACGCGGGCCTGCGGGCAGAGGCAGGCGAGCCGGCAGGCCAGGCACCACACCTGGTGCTGCTCCGCGGCCAGCACCGTGGGCAGATGGAGGGTGATGACGACATCATCCCGGCCGCCGATGTTGACCGCATGCGTCTTGATGAGGATGGCCTGCCCGACGCTGCGCGCGGCGATGTTGGCGGCGTCGGCGAGCGCGCGGGTCAGCTTGGCGTGCGGCGCGAGGATTTCACAGACGATGGTGGTGGTGGACATGGGCGGAGGGGAAGAAGACGAGGGCGGACGTTTCACGCCGGACGGCGGCATGCCTGGCGGTCGGATGCCGGGGCAAAGGACTTCTCGCCGAGGATCAGCACGCTGACGCGCGCCTCGGGGCAGAAGCAGGCGAGGCGGCAGGCCAGGCACCAGACCGGGTGTTGTGCGGCCGCCAGTTCCACCGGGAGACTCAGCGTGACGACTGATTTCCCGGTGGAGAGCGGGAGGAGGCGGAGGTCGACGGGCTGGCCGGTGTCATTCGCGCAGGCCATGGCGATCTGGCCCAGGGCCTGGGCCAAAGCGGGGTGGGCGCAGCGGATTTCGCAGGTTACGCGGGAATGGTCGGCCGGCATGATCGGGTTCCTCCTCAGTAGAGCAGCGTGAGGCTGATGGCGGCGTTGAAGCCGGGTTCGGTGCGGCGTTCGAGTTCGCTGGTGGCGCTGGCGGCGGTGCCGCGGACGGAGGCGTAGCGCCAGTATTTCTCGTCGGTGAGATTGCGCAGGCTGAAGCGCAGCGAGGCGTGTTTATGCAGGCGCCAGTACCCGTCGAGATCGGCGGTGGTGACGGCCGGCACCTCGAACTGCGCGGGGCTCACGGGTTCGCGGGCGGCGACGTGGTTGGCGCGGAGGTTGAGGCCCCAGCGACCGCCGGCGGAATCATAGGCGAGGCGGAGGTTGGCTTTGAAGGGCTCGACGGTCTCGAGCGGGGTGCGGGCGCCGCCGGCGGCGCGATAGGAGCCGCGGGCGCGGCCGAGGCCGGCCGACAGCGTGAAGCCGCGCAGCGCAGGGGCGATTTCGTCGAGGATGAGCGTGGCCGCGAGGTCGCCGCCGTAGATGCGGGCGTCGGCGCGGTTCTGGGTCATGAACGTGCCGGAGGGCCAGTTGACCGGGTCCTGATAGCGGGCCGGAGCATTGGCGATCTGCTCGATGAAGTCCTCGTAGGTGCTGTAGAAGGCGGAGGCCCGCAGATGCACGGCGGAGCCGAGGCGGCCCTTGAGGCCGATTTCGTAGGAGTCGCTGGTCTCCTCGCGCAGCTCGGGGTTGGGCAGGGTGCGGTAGCGGGCCGTGGCGTTGGTGAAGGTGGCCGTGAGGTCCTCGGCGGTCGGGTAGCGGAAGCCGCGGTTGTATTGCGCGTAGGCGTTGAACGTGTCGCTCAGGCCGACGAGGACGCCGAGCTTGGGCGAGACGGCGCGGGCGTCGAACGACGGGGCGCGGATGCCGGCGGTGGTGGCGAGGTAGTGCGGCGAGTTGTCGGGCGTGAGCTTGAACTGGTCCACGCGCACGCCGGGGATCACCGCCACCTTGCGGCCGCCGGCGAGCGTCCAGTCGATCTCGTCCTGCAGGTAGGCGCCGAGGCGGAAGGTCTCGGTGTCGGCCATGCGCGGGGAGTCCTGCGGGGTGGAGCCGCGGGAGTTGATGACGGTGGCGAGCCAGGGCTTGGAGGTGTCGGTGGTCGAGGTCTCGACGCCGTAGGCGAGGCGGTGGACGGCGCCGATCTTCTTGCTGGCGTGGGCGAAGAAGCCGGCCGTGTCGTTATGGTAGGCGGTTTCGATGCGGCGGTCGCGGAAGGAGCCGTTGGCGGCGGTGGGCGGGTTGTAGTTGATCAACTCGCGGGTGCGGTCGCGCAGCACCGAGTCCTGGGTGTAGAGGCGGGCTTCGAGCGTGTCGAAGAGGGCGAAGCCGGGGGAACGGAAGGCGTAGTCGAGGCTGAGGCGGAAGCGCTCGGTGTCGCTGACGGTACGCAGTTCGGCGGTGGTGGCGGCGCCGGCGGTGGTCTCCTTGTTGTCCACCTCGGCAATGTGCTCGCGGGCGAGCCAGTCGGCGGTGAACTCGAGGCGGTGCGGGGCGGAGGGCTGCCAAGTGAGCTTGGCGAGGAGCGAGTCGGAGGAGAAATCCTCGGGGTTGGGCGCGACGCTGCCGTGGTTGTCGGTCTCCTCGCCGTCACGCCGGGTGTAAACGACGAGGCCCTGGAACCGGCCGGCGCGGGCGGCGGCGGTGAGCGAGTGGGCGAGGCCGTGGTTCACGGACTCGGCGGTGACCCGGTAACGGCTGGTGAAGGCGCGGCCGGTTTCATCGAGGTAGTCGGAAGGCGATTTGGTGGTGAAGGCGACGACGCCGCCGATGGCGTCGCTGCCGTAGAGGGCGGAGGCGGAGCCCTGGAGGATCTCGACGCGCTTGAGGGAATCCGGATCGAGGTAGTCGCGGCCGAGCGGCTCGGAGCCGCCGAGCAGGAACTCGTCGGGCAGGCGGATGCCGTCCACGAGGAGCAGCACGCGGTTGCCTTCCACGCCGCGGATGTTGATGGAGCGGTAGCCGCCGCGGCCATAGGCGACGCCGGTGCCGTAGGAGGTGAAGGGCACGGAGACCATGGGGTCGTCGCGGAGCGCGGCGCGCAGATCGGCGGCCGACTCGTCGAGCAGGTTCACGGAGGTGATCGTGCCGGGAGTCAGGTCCACCGGGCGCTCGGTGCGCGTGGCGGTGATGACAATCTGGTCGAGTTCGAGCGGCTTTTCAGCCGGTGGGTTGGTGTTGGCCTGGCCGGTTTGGGCCGGGGACAGGAGCGGCAGGACGGCGAGCGCCAGGGCGCTCGCGGAGCGTGGGAGGTTGATCATGGTGCGCAGGGGGCTGCACACGACGTGGCTCGGAAAGGGATGATCGCCGGACCGGGCCGCCGGGCGCGTCGCGCCGCAGGCCGGAGGTTGGGGATGGCGGGAAAAAGTCTTCGTCCGCCGCCGGCCTGGGGCCTGCCCCTTGAACTGTTACACTGTTACTTTTTACCACACGGAGGGCTCCAGGGAACGAGACGGCAGCGGACGAAAAAGGGACGAAGGCATTCATGCGCAGAGCAGGTGAAGGCTGACGACGAACGCGACGAGCACGGCCACCGCGAGCAAGGCCCCGAGGGCGAAGCGGAGGTCGGCATGCTTTTGCGGGTTCATGAGCGCGGGGTATTTCATGCCGGGGTGGAGGAAGCGGCGCGTTTGCCGAAGAAGCGGCGCCAGCTCAGCGCGAAACCGGTCCAGACGAGGACGAGCGACGCGGCGGTGGCGAGCGTCGCGATGATCTTGCCGGCGACGCCGAAGGCTTCGCCGGTGTGGAGGAAGCGGGCCCAGACCCGGGCCTGCAGGCCCGGGCTGCGGTCGGCGAACGAAACCTTGCGGAGGACATCACCGCGCCACGGATCCAGGTAGGCCTGGATGCGGCCGGCGGTTGAAAACGGGGCGGGCTCGAACACGACGACGTCGGCCGGTTTGCCCGGAGCGGAGGAGGCGAGATTCAGGCCGACGGATTCCCATTGCGGGAAGGCGCGGGTGGCGGCGGCGAGGAGGGCGTCGGCGTCGAGCCGCGGGGCATCGGGCGCCGGCGGGGGCGGCAGCGCGGGGGCGGCCACGGCCATCATGCGGAAGTCGCGGAACTGCGGGGCCGGTTCGCCGGCGGCGCGGAAGACGAGCGCATGGGCCCAGCCGAAGGAAATGACCGCGCCGGTGGCGGCGAGCACGATGAGCACGGGGGCCGACCAGAGGCCGAGCACGTTGTGCCAGTTGAAGTCGCGGGCCTTGCCGCGGTAACCGCCGACGAACCAGACGAGCGGGCGCAGGGCGCGGCGGCTCCATTTGCGCGGGAACCACAGCCAGAGGCCGGTCAGGCAGAGGCCGAGGAAGGCGAGATTGCAGACCCCGGTGACCACGCGGGCGCGGGAGTTTGCGCCGTCCGGGGCGCCGAGCCAGCGGTGCCATTCCTCAAGCGTGTGGAGAAAATGATGCGCGGCGTCGGAGCGCGGTGGGGCGGCGCCGCCGGTGTAGGGATTGACGTAGAGCCGGCGGTCGCGGCCCATCTGCCAGGTCTGCGCGGCGGCGGGATTGCGCGGCACGAGGATGGTGGTGGCCGTGAAATCCGGGTGGGCGGCGGCAACGGCGCCCGCCAGTTCGGCGAGCGGTTTGGGCGCCGCCCCGACCGGAGCGGAAACCCGGGCGACGCCGCGATCGATCCAGGCGAGGATCTCATGCTCGAAGGCGATCGCGACGCCGGTGGCGGACATGATGGCAATGACGACACCCGCGACCAGGCCGCACGCGAGGTGCGCCCAGAACAAGGTTTTGCGAAGCGTCGTCATGCGAGGGCGGTTCCGGATTTAGAATTTGCAGGCGGCGGAGAGAACGAACTCGCGGCCCTTGGCCGGGAAGCCGATGTATTTGCCCGAGCCGGGGTGGTAGCTGTAGGTCGCGTGGTCGTAGTAGAATTCGTCGAAGACGTTGTTCACCGAGAGCGACAGCGTGAGGCGGCGGTCGCCGAAGGGACGCCAGTGGGCGTGCAGGTCGGCGGTCGTGTAGGCGGGTTTGGCCGGGGCGGTGGCCGAGATGGCGTTGGGCTCGGATTCGACGTGGCGGCCGCGCAGACCGACCTCGACGTCGCGGGTGGGGAGCCAGTCCACGCGGGCGAGCCAGGTGCGGCCGATGCGCGTGCCGAGGCCGAGGTCGGCGTCGGTGAGCGCCTTGCCGTTGAAGGTGTTGTCGGCCTCCCAGACGCCGAGGCTCAGGCTGACGTCGTGCCAGCGGCGGCCGATCTCGGCCTCGTAGCCTTCGACCTTGGCGTCGCCGACGTTGCGCCAGTAACCCCAGACGGGCGTGCCGACATAGACGGCGTTGATGTAGTTCCCGATGGTCTGGCGGTAGAGCGTGGCGCGGGCGAAGAAGCCGTTCTTCTCGTAGGCGACGCCGAGCTCGACGTTGTCGGCCTTCTCGGGTTCGAGCCCGCCCTGGTGGACATAGAGGCCGCTGAAGAAAGCCTCGCGGATGGTGATGCCGCGGAATGCCCGGGCGTAGGTCGTGCGAAGCGTGAGGCCGGGCAGCGCTTCCCACTCGGCGCTGACATTGGGGCTGAAGCCGTCGTCGTCGTTGCTCGCGCCGGCGCCGACGCCGGCGTCCACGTCGTGCTGGTAGTCGTCGAAGCGGAGGCCGGCGGAGAGCTTCACGGCCTCGGTGACCTGCCAGTTGTCCTGCGCGTACAGACCCAGCACCTTGGCGCTCTGGCGGCTGTAGCCCCAGAAGGCGGGCGGCGTGGCCTGCTGGCGGCCGAACGCGTCGTCGGCGCGATATTCGACGCCGTAGGTGGCGGCGTGACGCTCCCAGGCGGAGGTGTTGCGCAGATCGAAGCCGACGCTGCTGAAGTCACCCTTGCCGTAGAGCGCCTTGGTCGTGTTGCGGCGGTTGATGAAATCGCTGGCCGTCCAGTAGACGGTGGCGCGCGCATCCACGAGATCGCCGGCGGGATTGAAACGGTGGTTGTAGGTGAGCGTCTCGCGGTTGAGGTCGTGGTCGGAGAGGACGTAGGTGCCCGTGAAGTTCACGAAGTTCGGGCGCTCGTAGTAGGTGCCGGTGTCGTGGACGCGTTCGTAGGCGAGGCTGGCCTCGTGGTCGCCGAAACGGCCGTTGAGCTTGGCGTAGCCACGCTCGTGCTCGAAGGCGGTCGGGGTGACGAGGTTGCCGTGGCCGTCCTCGTAGTCGTCGCCGCTCTGGCGCGAATAGCCGGCGACGAGACCGAGGTGGTCCGTAAGCTTGCCGTAGAGCGAGCCGACGCCCTGCCATGAATTGTCGCCATTGGCGCTGTAGGTCGCGCGGGTCGAGAGCCCGAAGCGGCGGCCGTTTTCAAGCAGGTCGAAGGCGTCCTTGGTGGTGACGGCGAGCGCGCCGGTGAGCGCGCCGGCTCCGGCGGTGGCGGCGCCCGCGCCGGCGTCGAGCTGGATGCTCTTGATGAAATCGGGTTCGAGCTGGAGGCGGCCCTGATGGTGGTAGAGTTCGCCGGCCTGGGGCGCGCCATCGAGGGTCACATTGAGGAGCACATCCTCGAAGCCGCGCACGTAGATCTTCTGAGCTTGGGGCGCGCCGCCGCCCACGGCGAGCGTGGACTGGTTGGCGAAGAGCTGGGCGAGATCGACGGCGTTGGTGCGCGCGATTTCGTCCTGGCCGAGCAGGAAGTTGCCGGGCTCGCGTTCGGAGGAGATGACCAGGGGATCGAGTTCCACCGGTTTCTCCGGCGAGGCGGCGGGGGTGGTTTGGGCGGTGAGCGAACCTGCGGCAGCGAGCAGCAGCGCAAGGGCGAACCGGGGTTTAAGGGAATGGGTGGGCAGTTTCATGGACGATTTGGGATCGATGTTTCTGCGTGGAAAATGGGATTCAGTCTCAGGTTGCGGATATGGGAATGCCTCGTTCGAGGGAGTTCGCTTCAGGTGGCGACGACTTCCACTGCGCGCGGCGCAGAGGGAGCGGGGCGGTCGGTCGCGCGGCGACGGCGGAACCAGATCAGGAAGCCGGTAACGGCGAGCACGCCGGGGGTGAGTCCGCCGAGGCACCAGAGGATTTTCACGGGCAGGCCGCCGAAGGTGCCGTAGTGAAGCGGCGTGAAGGTGTCCGCGAAGCGCGCCCACAGGCCTTGCGCGCGCAGATCGGTCGTGGCGGTGTGATGGCCGGTTTTCGGATCGTAACCGACCGTGCTGCCATAGGGACCCGTGAACCGGCCGCGCGGTTCGATGGTGCCCCAGAAGATGATGGCGGGCGCGGCCGGATCGCTGGGCAGCGAGATGAAGTTGCCGCGGAAGCCGGGCAGGCGCTGCGCGGCGTCGCGGGCGAGGGCGTCGAGCGAGAGCGTGTCGGGATAGAGGCGCTGCTCGATCTTCGGCTGCGGCGGATCGCCGTTGATCCAGTGGCCGGCGAGGTGCGTGAGATTCCAGTAGGCGCCGGTGAAGCCGAGGATCAGATTGAACGCGGCCGAGGTGATGCCGGTGAACTTGTGCAGGTCGGAGAACAGGATGCGCGCACCGCGATTCCAGCGCAGCCTGAAGACATTTTTCCAGAAATCCCGATAGATCCACACGCCGGTCACGCCGAGCCCGCAGAGCATGAGGCCGAACAGGCCGGCGAGGAAAAGGCCGACATGATCGGCCAGAAACGTGTAGTGCAGCTCGAGGAGCCAGCCGGTGAGCGTCGTCGTGCCGAGGCGCGGCGAGGCAAGCAGCCGGCCGGTGTAGGGATCAAGCGTGGCGACGAGCCATTCGTTGTGGCCGCGTTCGATGACGTAGACCAGGTCGGCGAGGTGCGGATCGTCGTATTGGGGCAGCCAGCCGGTGACCTCATGGTCGGGCAGCTGGCGTTGGGCGTGCGCGAGCAGCGTGTCCAGCGGCAGGCGGTTCGCCGCCGGTTCGACGCGGACCAGCTCCCGGTTGAAAAGCGCCTCCAGCTCTTCATGAAAAACCAGCAGGCTGCCGGTCAATCCGATGACGAGGAGTCCCAGCCCGGCGATGAGGCCGAGCCAGGAGTGGAGTTGCCAGAGGCGCTTGCGCATGGGGAGAAGCGGGGAGAGGCGGTCGAGGGCTGCGATGCGTCCGCGGACGGCCTAGAGTTTGTATTCGAGGGCGAGCGAGAACTGGCGGGGCGCGCCGTAGATGGCGCCGAACTGGACGGTGCGCAGGTATTTCTCGTCGGTGAGGTTGTCGACGTTGAGGCGGACGGTGGCGGCCGGGGTCAACGCGTAGGCGGCGAAGCCGTTGACGAGGAGGTAGGAGTCCTGTCGCACGGCACCGGACTTGAAGATGTCGGATTGCCAGCGCAGGCCCGCGCCGAATTTGAGCTTGGGCAGCCCCGGCAGGCGGGTGTCGGCGCGCAGGCTGACGATGGTGCGGGGAACCCATTCGTAGATGTCCTTGCCGTCCGGGCCGGTGAGCTCCATGCGGGTGAAGCCTGCGGTCAGATTGGTGTTGGCGCCCACGCGGCCGGTGGCCTCCAGCTCGAAGCCGCGCGATTTCACGTCCTTGGGGGCATAGTAGGATTGCTGGGCCACCGGATCGAATCCGTCCTCGGTGGCCAGGCCGATTTGCTTGGCGTCGAAGACGGCGACGGTCGTCAGCAGGCGGCGGTTCAGCCACTCGGCCTTGAGGCCGATCTCGGCGTTGGCGCCTTTCATCGGGGCGAGGAAGCGGCCGTTGATGTCGCGCTGGTCCTGGGCCTGGAAGATGTCGGAGTAGGAGGCGTAGGCGAGAAGGTTGGCGGTCAGATCGTAGGTGAGGCCGGCGTAGGGGCTGACTTTTTCGGTGGTTTCGTTGTCGAGGTTGACGCCGCCGCCGTAGATCGAGGTGCCGTCGCGGTTGAGGCGGATGGCGTTGAGGCCGGCGATGGCCTTCAGCCGGTCCGTCAGGGCGAGGCGGGTGGCGGCGTAGACGCGGACGAGCTCCTGGTCGCCGTCGTTGCCGACGCTGGTCGGGCCCCAGATGGGTTCGGCGTAGGCGTTGCCGGCGTAGGGGAAGGCCGGGAGGACGGCGCTGGGGGAACTGATGATGGAGTAGTATTCGGAATAGGTTTTTTGCTTCGAGAGGCTGAGGCCGACGATCGCCTCGTGGCGGCGTCCGAAGGCGCCGAAGTGGCCGCTGAGGTGGGCATCGACGATGTCGCTGCGGGATTCGGAATCACTGCGGTAGGGCCAGCCGATCAGGCCGGTGTGGTCGGCATTGAGGGTGCCGGTGAGCGAATAAGCGTAGAAGAGTTTGACGGCTTCGTCGCCGGTGCGGTGGTTGTAGGTGAGCTTGGCTTCCCAGTCGGGGGAGAGGGTGTGCGCATACTCGATGAAGGCGTTGGCGGAGCGCAGTGCCCACCGGGTCCAGTCCTGCGAGGGGGAGGCGGAGGAGTCGAACTCGACCTGGGTGCCGTCGGCCCGCATGAGGGTCAGCGAGCCCCACATGGGCGAGCGCTGCAGGGAGTCGGTGAAGGTGAAGCCCGCGGTGAGCACGCCGGCCGGGCCGATCTGGCCTTCGATCACCCCATAGAGGGTGGTGCGGCGATTGTGCAGCGCGCGCAGGTAGGAGTCCTTGTCTTCGTGCGCGACGACCAGGCGCGCGGCCCAGGCGCCGGAGGCGGTGAGGACCTTGTTATAGTCGAGGGCGGCGCGCATGAAGTCGTGCGAGCCGGCGCGGGCGACGATCTCGCCGCCGTCGTGGTTGGTCGGGCGTTTGCGAACGTAGTTGATGGTGCCGGAGGCGTTGCCGACGCCGGTGAGGAGCCCGTTGGCGCCGCGGATCAGCTCGACGCGGTCGAACAGGTAGGTGTCTTCCTGGCCGACGACCAGGCCCCAGTCGTTGGTCATGCCCAAGCCGTCGACCTGGGTCAGCATGATGTCGAAGCCGCGTGCGCTGTAGGACGTGCGGTTGGTTTCCCACGCATCGACGGTGAGGCCGGTGCCCAGGCGCAGCGCATCGTTGGTGTCGGTGGTGGCGAAATCGCGCATGGCCTCCTCGTCGATCGTGCTGATCGACTGGGGAGTGTCCTTGATGGTCAGCGGCAGATTGGTTGCGCCTTTGGACGTGCGATGTTCGCGCCTGGCGGTGACGGTAAGCTTGTCGAGGATGAGCGTGTCATCCTTCGGTGCGACGGCCGGGGCGACCTGGGCCGAGAGTGAGGCCGAGCACAGGAGGAGCGCGGCAATGAAGTGGGGGAGTTTCGGATTCATGGGCAGACGGGTTGAAAGGTGCGGATGGGATTCAGTCTCAATGTTTGCAAGTAGCTCGTCTTAATTGGTTTGTCTGATGCGGGGCTCAGGTCGCGGGCTCGGTCTGGCTCTTCTTGCCGAAGAAGCGTCGCCACGACAGGGCGAAGCCGGTGTAGACGAGGAAACAGCCGCCGAGGCAGGCGAGCCCGGCGATGAGCTGTCCCCACCAGCCGAGCGCCTGGCCGGTATGGAGGAAGCGCGTCCAGGAACGGATCTGGCGGGCGGTCGAGAGATCGGCGTAGCCGGCTTTGTTGAGCACCTCGCCCGTGAACGGGTTCAACGTGAGCGTGGTGGTGGCCGTGCGCGGCCAGGAGCCGGATTCGCGAATGGTGACGGTGAGCGGTTGCGGGGCCTGCCGGTCGCCGGCGCCGCCACGGCCTTCGCCTTCACGACGCGGTGCGGCGGAGCCTTCGGGACGTTGGGCGGGCGCGGCGGTTGGGGCGCCGGCCTGGGCGGGGGCATTGCCACCGCCGGGGCGGCCGCGCTGCGGGCTGCCGGAGCGCAGCGAGATGCTTTCCCATTTCGGGAAATCCTGCTGCACGCGGGCCAGCACCGTGTCGTAACCGAGCGGACGCGCCTCGGGGAAGGGGCGGTTGATCTCCACGGGCGGCGTCGCGGGAGCGCCACCGGGACCCGTCTGGGCGGGAATCTCCTCGCCAGCGATTTTGTAGATGAGGTTGCCGCCCCAACGGAAGGAGATCGGCACGGCGGTGAGCGTGAGCACGATCAAAACCGGCGCGCACCACAGGCCGATGGCGTTGTGCCAGTTGAAGTCGCGGGCCTTGCCGGCGGCCTTGAGGTTGATGACCGTGACGGCCTTGACGCTGCGCCACGAAAACGAGCGCGGCCACCAGAGATAGAGTCCGGTCACGGCGAGGCCGAAGAAAGCGAGGTTGCAGATGCCGTTGATGAGCTTGCCGACGGGACGGTTGTCGCCGGAAAGGGCCAGGTAGCGATGCCAGTCGATCAGGACGTGCATGAAGTCATGCACCTTCGTGGACGCGGGCTGGCGGAATTCGCCGCTGTACGGATCGGCATAGAAGCCGCCGTCGCGACCGGCGCTGAACGTGATGGCGGCGCGCGGGTCGTTTTCGACCGTGACACCGGTGGCGCGGAAATCCGGCTGGGCCTCGCGGAGCTTGCGCTGAAGTTCCTGGATCGGGAGCCGCACGGCGCCTTCGGCGGGGGCCGCCACCCGGCGGGCGTCGCGCTCGGCCCATTCGACGATCTCGTGCTCGAAGGCGAGCATGGTGCCGGTGAAGCACATGATGCCGACGGAAAGACCCGAGATCAGGCCGGCGACGAGATGGATCCAAAAGAGGACGGTACGGAATGACTTCATGCGGGGAAAAGGCTGCGAAGCTGACGAAGCTCGTGAACGGTGCGGAGGTGGCGCTCGGTGGTGGAGTCGCCCACGCGCAGGTATTCGAGATCGCGCGGCCTGTCCGTCAAGGCGGCGTCGACGGTTTCGCGGGCGATGGTGGAGAGTTCCGGATCGGGGGTGCGGAGGTTCTCGGCGAGAAACTCCGCGAGGAAATGGGGCTGGTGCCGCCGGTAGAGTTCGGCGCCGAAGCGGAAGAGGCGCAGCGCCAGCTCGCGGGGTTGCGCCGCACCGCGGTCGGTCCAGTGGCGCGCGAGGGCGAGACCGTCGTCGACGAGATCGCTGGCTTCGCGGGCGATCGCCTCCTGGTCGGCCTCCGGCGCGACGATGAGGCGGCCCAACGCGGCGCAGAGGGCGCGCCGGGCCTTGAGCGCGAGGTCGGCATCGGTGGTGTCCGCGTGTTCGTGCGGACGGGAAAGGGCGAGCGCCTCGGCGGCATCCGCGCGGGCGGAATCAAGCCGGCCGAGGTCGAGCAACAGGGTGGCGCGGTTCAGCAGGACGCCGGCGAGGTTGCGGCGCGGCCAGGGGGCGGCGCGAAGATCGGAGGAAGCGACCAAGGGACGGAGGAGGCCGGCGGCTTCGTCGAAGGCGGCGAGGGCGACGGTGGCCTGGGCGGTGCCGTGGAGCCGGTGCAGCAGCTGGCCGCGGTTCAGGAGCGCGGCGCCGAGGCTGTTGGTCCAGGAGGCGGGAGCGGAGCCGGTGGCGAGCGGGCGCAGGCGGGAAACGGCCTCGTTGTAGGCGTCGAGCGCGGCGGCCAGGGCGTGGGCATCGTCCTGCAGCGCGAGCGCGTGGCCACGGTTCATCCAGGCGATCGCGAGGTCGCGTTCGCGCGTGGCGGTGGCCGGGTCTGTCGCGACGGCGCTCACTCAGGCGGCCGGGGCAAAGACGAAGCGCACCTGGGCGCCCGCGGGGATTTCGCCGTCCTGCGCAAGGCAGGCGAGGGAGGAATTGACGATCTCATCCAGTCGCGCGCCATCGCGCGGCAGTTCGCGGAGGAGGGCGGCCTCGCCACGGTGCGAGCGGACCTCGACGAGGAACGTGCGCTGGGCCCAGCAGCGGACCCGGTAGAAGGCCAGGTAGTGGCGGCCGGCGAGCAGCGCGCGCACCTTGAAAAGCTGGGCGATGCAGGCGCAGGCATCGCGGCCCGAGGCCAGCGAGCGGAGGTCGAGCACGGCGTCGAAGAGCGTCGTGTCGCTCGGGTCGAGTTCGGCGAGCAGCAGGTCGAGCGTGGCGATGCCGTTGTGAAACGGACAGAGCGCGCCGTGTTCGCGGGGAGCGGCCGGAGAGGGTCTGGAGGCGAGCGTGGAGAGGGACATGAAACTGATACCTGTTCTCAATCGGGGATTCTAAAAATGCGCCGGTCGTTTGTGGCCGGCGCACGAGGGAGGCGCGGGTTACTTGAGGTAGCTCTTGAGCATCCAGAGGGTTTTCTGATGCCACTGGATGCGGCCGATGGCGAGATCCTGCGACTCGAGGTCGTTGGCGGCGCCGGCGGCATCGCGCAGGGCGACGGCATCGGCGATGGTCTTCTCGTGGCCGACGATCAGGCCGGCGACGTAATCCTTGGCGGCGAGGGGCGTGTTGAATTCCTCCATGCCGGATTCGGCGGCGAAGTTGCGCAGGCCGCCCAGGGCGTAGGCGTCGAGCGCGCGCACGCGCTCCGCGATTTCATCGATCGCTTCGAAGAGATTCTCGTAGTGCGCCTGGAAGGACTGGTGGAGGACGAAGAAGCCGGTGCCCTCGACGTTCCAGTGGGCGTAATGCGTGTTGGCCATGAGCGCGTAGGAGTCGGCCAGGAGAAGGTTGAGGGCCTTCACGACGGCGGTGTCGGACTTGGTCTTGGTACCTGAGGCGGTGGCGGTTTTCATGATGGGGATGAGGTTAACGGTCGGGAGAAGAAGGGCAAACCCTGTCGGTAGAAATTACATCTCGGCCCACTGGCGCAAGAGGTTGTGATACACGCCCGTGAGCTGGACGACGGACGGGTGCGTGGCGTTTTCCTTGCCGAGGCGCTGGATCGCGATGTCCATCTCGAACAGCAGGCGGCGCCGCCCGTCGTCGCGGATCATGGACTGCAGCCAGAAGAACGAGCAGAGGCGCGCGCCGCGGGTGACCGGGGTGACCTGGTGCAGGCTGGTGGACGGGTAGAGGATCATGTGCCCGGCGGGGAGTTTCACACTCTTGGAACCGTAGGTGTCCTCGATGATGAGTTCGCCGCCGTCGTATTCCTCGGGGCCGGCGAAAAACAGCGTGCACGAAAGGTCGGTGCGCAGCCGGTGGCCGGCGCCGGGGACGATGCGGATGGAACCGTCCACGTGGTTGCCGAAGGTCTGTCCGCCCGAGTAGCGGTTGAACATCGGCGGCAGGATGTGCAGCGGCAGCGCGGCCGACATGAACAGCGGATTGGCGGAGAGGGCCTTCAGGATCGTCGTGCCGACCTGACGCGCGACCGGGCTCTCCACGGGGAGCTGCATGTTGTCCTTCACGCGGGCGCCCTGATGGCCGGCGGTGGCCTTGCCATCGACCCACTCGGCGGCTTCGAGGGCGCGGCGGGCCTCCGCGACCTGGTCGGGGGTGAGGACGTTGGGAATGGCGAGGAGCATGGGAGGAGTGATTCGGAGGCGCCAAAGGGCGATGACCGCGAGGTCACCGCCCTTCGTCGCATGCCCTGCGGGGGGCGGCGAGCTTAGAAGCGGTAGTCGGCGCTCAGCAGGAAGGTGCGCGGGTCGCCGTAGTAGGCGCGGTTGGAGTTGTTGTTGATGGCGCGGGCGTAGAGCTCGTCGGTGACGTTGGTGACGTTGAGCCGGAGGCTGAAGCGGTCGCTGACGGGATAGGACGCCATGAGGTTGAGGATCCAGTGCGACGGCAGGGTCGCGGCCGAGGTGCTGTTGAGCGAGACGCGGGATTTGCCGGTGTACTGCGTGCCGCCGCCGATCGTGATGCCGGAAGGCAGCCGGTAGGTGGTCCAGAGGTTGCCGGAAAACTCGGGCGTCCAGTTGAGCTCGGAGCCGTTCTGGGTGGCGTTGGCGGGATTGCGGTTCTCGCTGTCCAGGACGGTGAAGCCGCCGAACACGATCCAGTTGTCGGTGATGCGGCCGGAGACGCCGGCTTCGATGCCCTGCACGGTCTGGTCGCCGTAGGCGGTCGGCACGCCGTTGGTGTCGGTGGCGACGCTGATGTTGGTGCGTTCGCTGCGGAAGAGCGCGAGCGAGGTGGTGAGCCGGCGGCGGAAGAAGTCCCACTTCACGCCGAGCTCGTAGTTGTAGGACTCCTGCGGGTCGGCGTTGGGGGAGTTCTGGCCGGTGGTGCCGGGCGTGCCGTTGCTGCGCGAACCGTTGTCGTTGGAAAGGTTGTTCGTGCCGGGGGGCTGGGCGGCGACGCCCCAGGAGGCGTAGAAGCTGCCGTTGGCGGCGGGCTTGAACACGAGGCCGAGCTTGCCGGTGAGCAGCGTGTCGGAGACGTCGAACGGGGCGACGAGGCCCGTGGTCAGGTCGAGAATGTCGTAGCTGGCCTTGTAGTGCTCGAGGCGGAGGCCGGTGCTGGCCTGCCAGCGGTCGTTGAAGCGGAGCGTGTCGAAGGCGTAGAGCGCGGCCGTGTCGATGCGGATGGTGTCCACGAAGCGATGGACGGGGGCGAAGCCGGCGATCGGGCGGTGGAGGTTCGGCGCGTAGGGATTGGTACCGACGACGGCCACGGGCGTGGTCGGGGCGCCGGCGGTGGTGACGTTGACCCACTTGGTGATGTCGCCGACCGTGCCGAGACCGGTCCAGTCGCGGAGCGTGCGGCCTTCCTCGCGGGTAAGCTCGAGGCCGCCGGCGAAGGCGTGATCGATCCGGCCGGTGGTGAACTGCGAGGCCAGGTTGGTCTGGTTGGAGAGGGTCTTGATCTCGCGGGCGAAGGCCTGGCGGCTGTTGGTGACGAGTTCGACGACCTGGCCGCTGTTCATGTCGGGCCGGGCATCGAGGGCGCCGGGAACGGTGTAGAGGGCGTTGCGGTCGGTGACGCTGTAGCGCGTGTTGTTGCTCAGGCGCATCGTCGGGCTGAGGTCGTGTTCGACCCGGAGGCTGGCGACGTCGATCTTCACCTCGTCGAAGTCGGTGGCGTGGCCGTAGAAGTTCTCGCGCGGCACCGCCTTCGAGGGGCGGACGGCGGTGGCGGTGTTGCTCAGGGTGCCGCCGAGCGCGCCGTAATCCGGCAGGTCGTCCTGCTCGTCATGCTGGTAGGAAAGCGTGACGCGGGTCGGCGAGCCGAGGCCGAAGGCGAGCGAGGGGGCGATGCCCCAGGTGTTTTTCTCGGCGTGTTCGCGGCCGGCGACGCCGCCATCCTGCCAGAGGGCGTTGAGGCGGAAGGCCGCGCCGTTGGCGGAACCCTCGAGCGACCGGTTGACGTCCACCGTGGCGCGCTTGCGCGGCTCGGAGGCGTATTCGTCGAAGCCGTAGCTGGCGGTCGCGCTGGCAAAATTGTTGGCCTGCGGGCTCTTGGTGGCGAGGTTGATGTAGCCGGAGGCGGAGCCGCGACCGTTGTCGCCGGAGGGCCCCTTCACGACCTCGACCTGGTCGAGGTTGTAGATGTCGCGGCCGTAGTTGCCGCTGTCGCGCACGCCGTCGATGAAGATGTTGCCCGACATGTCGAAGCCGCGCATGACGAAGCTGTTCGAGCCGGAGACATGGCCGCCTTCGCCGGCCAGGAAGGTGATGCCGGGCGTGTTGCCGAGGACATCGGCGAGACTGGCCGCGCCCTGCTGGTTGAAGATTTCCTTGGGGATGACCGAGATGGTCTGGGGCGTGTCGACGAGCGGGGCGGTGAACTTCGGGGAGGAAACCGCGCGGCGCTGTTCCTCGACGGTCATCTTGGGCAGTTCAAAGGAAGTCTCTTCGGCGGGTTTGGTTTCCGTGGTCTGGGCGTGGAGGCTGCCGGTCAACGCCAGGGCGATGGCGGCGGGAAAAGTGCCGGCGAGCGGCGACTTGAGATCAGGGAGGGGCGTGGGAGCGGATTGCATGGAAGGGAAAGGGGCGGCCGGGGGCTCAGAAGGAATACGTGGCGGACAGCCAGAGGCGGCGCGGCTCCTGGTTGTTGCTGTAGAGATTCGTGTAACTGATGGCGCCGGTGCCGGTGTTGCTCACGTAGGGGCCGTATTCGACGAAGTTCTTGTCGAGGAGGTTGTAGACCGTCGCGTTGAGGGTGAGCTGCGGCGAGAACTGCCAGGCGCCGCCGAGGTGGAACAGGGTGTAGGCCCGGTAGTCGCCGTAGGTGGCCTTGGCGGTGCTGGTGGCGGTGTCGGGGGCGCGGTAGCGCTCGCTGCGGTATTCGCCGCTGAGCCAGAGGGAAAGTTTGCCGCTGGCGGTCCAGCGGAGCCGCGTGTTCACCATGTGCCGGGGGGTGTCGTAGAGGGGCCGGCCGGCCTCGGCGCCGCTTTTCTGTTCGCTTTCGGTGTAGGTGTAATTGCCGGTGACGGTCCAGTGATCGGCGAACCGGTAATGGACGCCGGTTTCGAGGCCGCGGGTGACGGCCTTGTCCACGTTGACCAGCTGGGCGAAGGTGTCGACGAGCGGCCAGTTGCCGTAATTGACCGAGCCGGGGCGGTTCGGGCTGGCGGCGAAGGTCGCGTTGAGCAGGCCCGGGCCGTTGGCGATCTTGTCGTCGAACTCGTTGTTGAAGGCCGTGAGGCTGAGGCGCAGGCCCTGGCCGCGGTCGTAGATGACACCGATTTCGGTGGAGGTGCTGGTCTCGGGGCGCAGGGATGGCGTGCCGATGGTGGGGCGGGTGCCCTGTCCGGTGAAGCCGGTGATGCCGTCGGCGATCTGGTCGAGGCGGGGCGCCTTGAAGCCCTGGCTGACGCCGGCCTTGAAGGACCAGCGGGACGTGGCGTTCCAGACGACATAGGCGCGGGGATTGTAGTGCTCGCCGAACTGGTCGTGCTCGTCGCGTCGCGTGCCGAGGGTCAGGCGCAGATCGGGCAGCAGGCGCCATTCATCCTCGGCGTAAAGGGCCCACTGGGTGTGTTCGTAGGGCGCGGGGGCGACACCGTCGGTCATCTCGGCGTCCCAGAACTGGCCGCCGACGCTCACGGTGTGCCGCTCGAAGCGCAGCACGGCCTTGGTGTCGAAGATGAGGTTTTCGTTTTCGAGGGTCCGCGGGCTGCCGGGCGTCTTGCCGGGCGTGCCGGGCGGGATCGTGCGGCCGATGGTTTCGGTGTTGTTCTGGATGAGGCTGGACTCGAGGACGGCCGTGGGGCTGAGGCGCCAGGTGTGGGCGAGGGTGTACTGGGAACGGTTGAACTTCAGTTCCGGGCTGTAGCCGTTGAACGAGGTCGCGGTGTCGAGCGTGCCGAGCTGACCGACGGTGTTGTCATAGGTCTGACGATAGATGTCGGCGTCGATCCAGAGGTCGTGATCGCGGTGGGGGGAGAAATCGAGCCGGACGCCCAAGGTGCGGATGTCGGCTTTCACCGGGCTTGGCCCGCGTTTGCTGACCTCCACGGTACCGCCGGCGGTGTTTTCGTAGGTGAGATCCGAAGCGGCGCGCGAGAACAGGCTGCCGCGCACGCTGAGACCGATTTTCCCGGGGACGAGCGGTCCGCCGACATACGCGTTGAGCGAACCGGAGTCGCCGAAATCGCGGTCGCCCTGGAGCGTGCCGCCGACGGTGAAACTGCCGGCCCAGGTCTGGCTGATGCGGCGGGTGATGAGGTTGACGACGCCGCCCATGGCGTCGGAGCCGTAGAGCGTGGACATCGGGCCGCGGATGATCTCGATGCGTTCGATGGCGGACGGCGGGGGCAGGAAGCTGGTGGAGGTTTCGCCAAATCCGTTCGGCGTGACGCTGCCCGCGGTGTTCTGGCGACGGCCATCCACGAGGATCAGGGTGTAATCGCTCGGCATGCCGCGGATGCTGATGTTGAGCCCGCCGGTTTTGCCGGCGGAGGCGCCGACATCGACGCCCTCGATCTCGGCAATGGCTTCCGCGAGGCTGTTCACCCGTTTCTCGAGCAGTTCCTCGCGGCCCAACACGGAGATGCTGGCCGGCGCCTGCACAAAGGCCTGGTTAAAGCCCGCCGCGGTGACGACGAATTTGGAAAGATGAACCGTCTCATCGGCGGTGGGCGTGACGTTTTGGGCGACCAAGGAGCCGAGCAACGCGGGCAAAATGATCAGGACACGGCCAAGCCCTCGATTGAGGCCGATCTGGAATCGGGCGCTGAGGGCATCGAAGCTCGAGGAGACATGGGAACGCATTGAGAATGTGTCGCGTTAAGATTGAGACGCAGTCTCGCGTCAATGGCTATTTTGAGAACATGTCTCAAGTTTCTCTAATGATGGGGCATTGACTTGTGCAAGTAGCTGGTTTTAAAGGCATCTATGACAAGCGACCTCGCCGTCGACCTCGGCGAAAAAAGTTACCCGATTCATTTCCCGGCCGATGCCTCTGCGGCGATCCGGGAGGCGCTGGCGGCGAACACGGCTGCGGGTCGCAACAACATCCTGCTCACCGATGATGGTGTGGCGCGGGCGCAGTCGAAATTTCTCGCCGACACCTTCGGCGCCACGCCCCGGCTGATCGTGCCGGCGGGTGAGCGCACGAAGTGCCTGGAGACTTTCGGCAAGGTGCTCGATTTCCTGGCCGCCAATCGCATCAACCGCCAGGGGGTGCTTTGGGTGGTGGGTGGCGGGGTGGTGGGCGATCTCGGCGGTTACGCCGCGGCGAGTTACCTGCGGGGCGTCAGCTACGTGCAGGTGCCGACCACGCTGCTTGCGATGGTGGACAGCTCCGTGGGTGGCAAGACGGGCATCAATCTCACCGCGGGCAAGAATCTCGTCGGCGCTTTTCATCACCCCAAGGCGGTGTTCATCGGCCGCGAATTCCTGCAGACGCTCCCGCCGCGGGAGTTCGCCGCCGGCATGGCGGAGATCGTCAAATATGGCCTGCTCGGCGACGCCGCGCTTTTCGCCCGGCTGGAACAGGCGCCCCTGGATGCGCGCAGCGCCGAATTGCCCGAGGTGATCCGCCGCTGCTGCCAGCTGAAGGCCGAAATCGTGAAGGCCGACGAATTCGAGCGCGCACCCGAAGGCGGCCGCGCGCTGCTGAATCTCGGCCACACCTTCGGCCACGCCATCGAGCAGGTCACCGGTTACACGACCTACCTGCACGGCGAAGGGGTGGCCATCGGGCTCGCCGCCGCCGCCCGCCTTTCGCACAAGCTCGGCCTGCTTGCACCCGATGACATCGCCCGGGTCGAGAAAACCGTGGCCGCGCACAACCTGCCCGTCCGCCTGCGCGGCGCGCTGCCGCTGGCCGAGCTCCAGAACGCCACGACGCGCGACAAGAAGAACCGCGCCGACGGCGTTCGTTTCGTGATCCTGAATTCCCTGGGGCAGGCCGCCACCCGCTCCGGCATCGCCCCGGCCACCGTTGAGGCCGTCTGGCGCGAGGTGGGCGCCGTGTAATTTTCGGTTTCCGATTCTCGATTTTGGATTTATTGCTGTTCCTTCCGGTTTCCGGTCCGCCAATCGAAAACCGGGAATCCAAAATCGAAAATATCCCTCTCTCATGTCCGCCATCGACGAAGGCATTGTCCGTGAGTATTTCGAGCAGGCCGGCTTTTTTGTCCGGCAGGCCCGCAAATACGCCTTGAGCGCCAAGCGCGGCGCGGGCGAGGAGGTCATCGACCTGCTGGTCTTCAACCCGGCCTGGCAGCGCGGCTCGCGCAAGCCCGAGTTTTTCCTCTTCCCCACGGAACTGCCCTTCGTGCAGCGCGCCGTCGTGAGCATCAAGGGCTGGCATGCCGCCGGCCGCTTCACGCCCAGCACGCTGCGCAACCAGCCCGAGATCTTCCGCTTCCTCGAGCAAAACGTCCTGAAGGAGGCCTCGCGCTTCTTTCCGGAGGCCTCGGATGATACCAAGGAGACGCTGACCAAGATCCTCGTGCTGCCCGGCCTGCCCACGGCGGAGCCGTTCCGTTCGCAGGCCGTGGCGATGCTCAAGGAGGCGGGCGTGGACGCCGTGATCTCGTTCCGCGCGATGCTGCTGGACCTGATCGAGCGCGTGGAGCTCAACCGCAATTACGGCAAGAGCGACACGCTCCAGCTCATCCGCATCCTCAAGAACTACGACCTGCTCGTGGACCCGCAGATGAACCTGCTCCCGGCGAAGCGCCCGCGCGGCAACGATTGATGAGCATCCATCCCACCGCCCTGATCGAGGAAGGCGTCCAACTCGGCGCCGGCTGCGTCATCCACGCGCACGCGATCATCCGTCGCGGTTCCGTGCTGGGCGACAAGGTCGTCGTGCACCCGTTCGCCGTCATCGGGGGCGAACCGCAATACCTGAAATTCGATCCCGCCACGCCGAGCGAGGCGCGCGTCGGCGCCGGCACGGTGATCCGCGAGCACGTCACGATCAACCGCTCGATCTACGCCGGCAGGGCGACGGTCGTCGGCGAACGCGGCTTCCTGATGGCGGGCTGTCATGTCGCGCACGACTGCGTGCTGGGCAACGACGTCGTGCTCGCGAACAACGTGCTGCTCGCGGGCCATGTCGAGGTCGGCGGTTTCACCTTCGTCGGCGGCGGCGCGGCCATCCATCAGTTCTGCCGGCTCGGCGAGGGCGTGATGGTCGGCGGCATCTCGCCGATCACGCAGGACATCGCCCCGTTTTTGATGGTCGCCGACCGCAACGACGTGGCCGGCCTGAACCTGGTCGGACTGAAGCGCCGCGGTTTTCCGCGCGAGGCGATCGCGGAGATCAAGGAGTGCTTCCATGCGGTCTTCGCCGGCGGCGACCCGCGCAAGCTCGCCGCCGCCCGGGTCGCCTCGGGCGTGCGCACGGCCGAGGCACGCCGGTTCCTGGAGTTTTTCGCCGGTGGCAAGCGCGGGTTCGCGCGGCCAGCGGCCGGGGCGGCCGCTTCATCCGATGAAACCTGAAGCCCAGGGTGGAGCGCGGCCTCCGGACGCGCTGGCCCAGTCATGAAACCGCTCGCGTTCACCTGCGGCGATCCCGCCGGGATCGGCCCCGAGATCATCGCCGCGTGGCTCGCCGCGCATCCGTCCGACGCCCCGGGCGTCGCGGTGCTCGGCTCCGCACGCTGGCTGGAATCGCTGCCCGCGGGGCCGGTGAAGATTCCGGTGGGTTTGGAGGACTTCGCGGCCACGCCGGGGAAACCCGACGGCGACGGTGCGCTCGTGGCCTGGGCCGCGATGGAGCGCGCGGCCGCGGGCACGCGGCTCGGGGAGTTTTCCGGCGTCGTCACCGGACCCGTCAGCAAGGAGCGGCTGGCCGCCATCGGGTATCCGCATCCGGGGCAGACGGAATTCTTCGCCGCACAGTGGGGCGGCGAACCCGTGATGTGCTTCTGCGGCGGCCGGCTGCGCGTGGCGCTGGCCACGTGGCACATCCCGCTGCACCAGGTCGGACGCGCGCTCGGGCCGCACCTGCTGCAGCGCACGGTCGCGGCCGCCACCGAGCTTGCGCGCGCCGACGGCATCGCGTCGCCGCGCATCGGCGTGTGCGGGCTCAACCCGCACGCCGGCGAGGGAGGCCTGCTCGGTTACGAGGAGAAGGATTTTCTCAATCCCGCGCTGGAGCATTTGCAGCGGGAATTCCCGGGGCTGTCGCTTTGCCTGCCGGGCGACACGCTGTTCGCGCGCGCCCTGCGCGGGGAGTTCGACGTCGTGGTTGCGCTCTATCACGATCAGGGGCTCGCACCGCTCAAGACGGTGGATTTCGACGAGGCGGTGAACGTTTCGCTGGGCCTGCCGTTCGTGCGCACGAGTCCGGATCATGGCACGGCGTTCGGCATCGCGGGGCAGGGGAAAGCCAGCCCGCGCAGCTTTGCGAACGCGGTCGGGGTGGCCCGGCGCTTGATTAAACTCCGGTCCGGGTCATAGGTGGGGGCGTTTGAGCAACACCGCCACAGTCCCGCCGCCCGCCGAGGGTGTCCGCGAAGGCAACGAGAACCTCGTGCGCCTGACCGCCGCCGCCGGCGCCAAGGTCGCCGCGCTCGTCGCGCGCGAGGCCCAGGGCGACCACCTGCGCATCGCCATCACCGGCGGCGGCTGCAACGGCCTGAGTTACAAGCTCCGGTTCACGCCCGAGCCGAAGCGCGGCGACATCCTCGTGCGCAGCGCCGGCGTGCCGGTGCTGGTGGACGCGAAGACCGCGCTCTACCTGAAGGGCACCGTGCTGGATTACTCCGACAAGATGATCGGCGGCGGTTTCAAATTCACCAACCCCAACGCCAAGGCCTCCTGCTCCTGCGGCGAGAGCTTCAGCGTGTGACGGACTGACGGAAGGAAGCTGGACGATCTGCCGCCGACCCAGGTTGGCGCCGGAGGGTCAGCGGTTGAGCAGCTGGTTGACCCGGGCCAGGTTTTCGCGGGCGGGGGAAAACTGCGGGTCGAGTTCGAGGACTTTTTGCCAGGCGTCGCGGGCCTTGGTGAGAGAGCCCTGTTGCGCGTGCACGATGGCCAGGGTGTTGTACGAAGTGGGGTTGCCGGGGGCGAGTCGCACGGCCTCGTTGGCGTGCCAGAGAGCCTGCGCCGCCTGGTCGGGCAGCGGTGCGAGCGCCAGAGCGAGGTTCTGGTGCACCCAAAGCAAGTCGGGCGCGAGGGCGAGCGCACGCCGGTAACTGGCGATGGCGTCGGCGGTGCGGCCGAGCTGGTTGTAGGTGTTGCCCAGGTTGCCGTGGATGTCGGCGGAGTCCGGTTCCAGCGCCAGGGCGGCTTCGTAGTGGCGCAGGGCGTCGTGGGTGCGCCCGGGGAGGCGGGCGAGGAGATTGGCGTAGTTGAAATGGGCCGCGGCGAAAGCGGGCTGGAGTCGCAGCACGGCGGCATAGTGTTGTTCGGCGGCGGCGGCCGTCTCGGGCCGGCCGGCGAGCAGGTTGGCCAGTTCGAAATGGGCGGCGGCGTTTTGCGGGTCGAGGGTCAGTGCCTGCTGGAAACGGGCGGCGGCCTCGGCCTGGCGGCCGGGCAGACGTGATTGCAGGCGGCCAAGACCGAGATGCGCGGCGACGAGGGACTCGTTCCAGCGCAGCGCCTGCAGGTAGTGGGTCAACGCGTCGGCCTGGCGATCGGGCAGGCGGGACAGCGCATCGGCGAGCAAGCGGTGGGCTTCCGCGTAGCGGGGCTTGGTGGCCAACGCGATCCGGAGATGGTCGAGCATTTCGTCCGTGCGGCCGGGCTGGTCGCGCAGGAGGCCGGCCAAGGCGACGTGGGGCTCGGCGAAGTGAGGGCGCAGTTCGATCGACCGGCGCAACAAGGCGGTGGCTTCGGCGACGCGGTCCGGATCGCGCAGCAGGAGGCTGGCGAGATCGTAGCAGGTGTCCGGCGAGTCGGGGTTGATCCGCAGGGATTCGGTGTAGTGGCGAATCGCGTCGGCCTCGCGGCCCTCGATTTTGGACCAGGCCCAGCCGAGACAGCGTTGGGCCATCCAGTTCTCGGGCACGACGGCCACCGAGGCCGAGAAGAGGGCCAGGTTGCTTTGGTAATGGCGGCTTTCCGCCCGGCTCAGCGCCACGAAAACCAGGCAGAGCGCGCCTCCCAGGGCACCAAGGGCGGCATGGCGGCGCCGGAGTTGCGAACGTTCACACCAGCCCGCGACGCCGATCGCGGCGGCACCGATCAGGCCGAAGGTTGCGAGGTATTGGAAGTGATCGGCGACATACGAGAACGCGAAAGGAAAGACGTTGAAGAAGCCGAGGGCCGGAAACAGGGTGCCCGCCCACAGCAGCCAAGCCGCCAAGGGGCCCCGGGTGCGTCGGCGAACGGACCAGAACACGATCGTCACGGCCAGAGCCGCGACGGGAAACGGCCACCATCCGGGCGCCGCCGCCGCCACATCCCAGTGTTCGTAGAAGAACGCGAGATCGACGGGCCACACGACCGAACCAAGGTAAAACCACACGATGCGCCCGGCGAGCAGCAGGCGCTGGACGAAAGTGAGGGCGTAGTCCGCCCCTTCGGCACCGATCAGGTTGCGTTCGATCCAGGCCGTGCCCAAGCCGGCGGCGATCGCTAGGCCAAACCAGGGCAGCAGCGGCACGACGTCACGCCGCCCGTCGAGCCGCCCGTGTCGCCACCATTGTACCACCAGAAGTGCGGCAGGCAGCGTGCAGGTGACGGTCTTGCTGCCCACGGCGAGCAGGAAGCACAGGCTGGCGGTCGCATAGGCGGAAGGTCTGCGCGTTTCCACAAATCGCAGCCAGGCCAGGGCCGCGCCGAAATAGAGGAGGGTCGAGAGGGTGTTCTTCTGCTCGCTGATCCACGCCACGGATTCGACGCAGACCGGGTGCACCGCGACCATCAGGGCGCCACCCCAGGCGAACCAGGACCAGTCGATGCGCAGGGATGATTCGAGCGGAGTCGGATGACCCGACGAGAGTGGGGCCGCCGTGCTCTCCGTCGACTGGTCGCGTCGCGGTGTTCGCAGCCGTTGCAAGACCAGCGCCAACAGGCAGCAGGCCAGGACGTGTTGCATGACGTTGATCAGGTGGTAACCCCAGACGGCGTCTCCCCAGATTTTGTGTTCCAGCCAGAATGCGGTGTGCAGCACCGGGTAGTATTGCTGGGTGGCCTTCAGATCGGTCCAGATCCGGGCCAGTCCGGCCAGGGTGCGCAGTTCCGGATCGGTGAGGTGGGCGGGGTCATCCCACAACACATCTCCTGCCAGCGCCGGCCAGTAGCAGATCAGGCAGGCGAGCAGGATCGCGCAAGGACCGAGCCAGCGGAGCAGGTGCCGGCGGTTAAGAGGCTGGGGCATGGCGGCAGACATTGGGAAGCGCCTGCTCCGGGGCGCAACTCTGTTCACCGTGCTCCCTGATAGGAAACCGGATTTTGGACGGACCATCGAATGGCTCAGGGCGCCCGGGGAAGGGGCGAAAGCCTGAGGGCACGGGACGGATGTCGGAAGACGGAGCCCGCGCAATTTGTGCCTCCCTCAGGCCTGCTCCGTGGCCGCATCCATCGCCGGTGGCAGAGCACATCGGTCTCCGCGCACGGAAACCCCGGGTTCGGTTTGCCTTTATCCCAAGACGTTCGGGCGGGCATGGCGCGTCACCCGCTTTCCCCTCTGGAAATAGGTGTTGTCATTCCCGCTTCCCCGGACAAATAGCTCCTTCCGCATACCCAGCAACGCAATCCACTGAATGGCACTATCCTCTCCCTCGTCTGGCGGCCGTCCTCCCTATAATCGCGATCCGCGTCGTAACAACGACCCCTATGCGGCCATCCGTCGCAACCACCGCATCAAGTCGCCGCAGGTCCGTGTGATCAGCCCTGAGGGCCGCCAGCTCGGCATCATGGACACGCCGAAGGCCATCGCCCTCGCCTTGCAGTTCAACCTCGACCTCGTGGAGGTCGCCGCCGCCGCCACCCCGCCCGTCTGCCGCATCATGGATTTCGGCAAGTACGTGTACGAGGAGCAGAAGAAGCACGCGCACAGCAAGCCGGCCGGCACGAAGCTCAAGGAGATCGAATTCACCGCCCGCATCGAGAAGGGCGATTTCACCACCAAGATCCGCCATGCCGAGGAGTTCCTCGATCACGGCAACAAGGTGAAACTCCGCCTCAAGTTCCGCGGCCGCGAGATGGCCCACCCGGAGATCGGTTTCGAGGTCATGAAGCGCGCCCTCGCCGAGCTCGAAACCATGGGTCATCCCGATGCCGAGCCGAAGCTGACCGGCAAGCAGATCAATGTCATGCTCTCGCCGCTTCCGGCGAACAAGCGCAAGCCGAAGTTCCACGTGCGCGAGCCCGGCCACGCTCCCGAGCACCCGCCCGCGCCGCCTCCGGCGGAATGAGCGGACGGTCCGTCGCCATGACCGGGCGCACGGCAGGCGGGCTCCTCGGGCTCGTCTTGGGCATGATGTTGGCGGCCCTGCCGCTGGACGCGGTCGCGGCTAAAAAGGAAACGCGTCTCGGTCTGGCCGAACTCGGCCGGCGTTATGGCCTGCAGGCGACCTGGACCAAGCCGGGGCACGAACTGCGCCTGCACAGCCGGTGGACGACGCTCGAATTCCGGGCCGGCAGCCGCGAGGCCGCCTGGAACGGTCTGCGGCTTTTTCTCGGCGAGCCGGTCGAGGCCGGAGGGGGCACGCTTCGCCTCGCGGAGTCCGACTGGCGCGCCATTGTCCGCCCCTTGCTCGAGCCCGCGGCGGTGTCCGCCCCGGGCGCGCTCGAACTGATCGTGATCGATCCCGGTCACGGCGGCAGCGATCCCGGCACCGTCAACCGGACGCTGAAGCTGGAGGAAAAGACACTCACGCTGGACGTGGCGCAGCGGTTGCGCCGGGATCTCGAGCGCCGCGGCTACCGGGTGGCGCTCACCCGCAGCACCGACACGCGCCTGAAGCCCACGCAGGGCGCCGATCTGCAGGCCCGCGCGGAACTCGCCAACCGCCTCGGCGCCGACCTGTTTCTCAGTCTCCACTTCAACGCGCTGCCCGACCAGCCCAAGGTCGGCGGCATCGAGACCTATGTTTTCACACCGGCCGGCCAGCGCTCCACCGCCGCGCATCTGCGGATGCCGTCCGATCGCACCGCGCATCCCGGCAACCGCCATGATCATTGGAGCGCCGTGCTCGGCGCCACGATGCACAGCCGCCTGGTCTCCGGCTTGGGCGGGGAGGATCGCGGGCTCAAACGCGCGCGCTTCGCGGTGCTCCGTCCGCTGGACTGTCCCGCGGTTCTGGTCGAGGCGGGTTTCCTGTCGAACCGCGCGGAGGCGGGCCGCATCGCCACGCCGGCGCATCGCCAGCGGATCGCGGAGGCGATCGGCGAGGGCGTCGGCGCCTACCACGCGCGCCTGACCGAGGCGCGGCAGGCCGGAGGCCGCGGGCCATGAAACGGATGCTGAACGGATGGCGGCTGATCCTGCCCGGTCTGCTGCTCGCCGGCGCGGCCGCGGGCCAGCCGGCGCCGACGAAGCCGGAGCCCGCGCCCAAGGAGGCGCCCGCGCCGGTCCGCGCCGCGCCCACCCGGCCCGCGCATCTCTGGGCCTTCACCAAGGTCGACGGCATCGAGTGGGTGAAGCTCGACGATGTCGCCGCCCACTTCAGCCTGAAGGGGGCGTGGGAAAAGACGGGCGTGCTCCTCACGCTGTCCGATGCGCGCGGCGTGCGCCTGCGTTTCGAGGCCAACCAGCGCGACTTCTACCTCGATGGCGTGCGTGTCTTCCTCGGACGTCCGGTGCTCCAGCACAAGGGGGCGCTGTGGATCACCCGGCTCGACGTCATCAAGACCGTGGCGCCGCTCCTGGGGCCGGCGGAGCATCTCGCCCATCTGCCCGCCGCGCCGCCCAAGGTCATCGTGCTCGACGCCGGCCACGGCGGCAACGATCCCGGCAAGCAGAACCTCAGGCTGAAGCTCGACGAGAAGGACATGACGCTCGACGTCGTGCTGCGGCTGAAAAAGCAGCTCGAGCTGCGCGGCTACACGGTGAGGCTCACGCGCGAGAAGGACGAGCGTCTCGCGCCGGAGCAGCGCGCCGACCTCGACCGCCGGGCCGCCGTCTCCAAGGACGCCAGGGCCGACCTGTTTCTCAGCATCCATTTCAACGCGGTCGAACCCAAGGACGCCGCGCGCGTCACCGGCACCGAGACCTACGTGCTCACGCCGCAGTTCCAGTGGTCGAGCACGGACAACACGGGCGATTCGCTCACGGGCACGGCGTTCCCGGCGAACCGGCAGGACGCCGCCAACGTCGTGCTCGGCTACCACCTGCACCGCGCGATGCTCGCCGGTCTCAAGACTTCCGATCGCGGCTTCAAGCGCGGCCGCCTGCGCGTGCTGTTGCTGCCCGAATGTCCCGCCGCGCTGCTCGAGGCCGCGTACCTGTCCAACGACGCCGAGGCCGCGCGGGTCGGCACGCCGGAGTTCCGCCAGCAGATCGCCGAATCCATCGCCGACGGGGTGCAAACTTACGCCGCGCTGCTCGCGGCCTTGCGCCCCGCGCCTCCCTCCGCACAGTAGCGGCATGCGTCATCTCCTTCTCGCCGCCCTGATCCTGCCGGCCGCGGCCCTTCATGCCTGGGATTATCACGGTCACCGGACCGTGGCCCAGCTCGGGCTTGCCGCGTTGCCGGCTGATTTTCCCGGTTTTGTCCGCAGCCCGGAAAACGCCGAGCGGATCGCCTACCTTTCCGGCGAGCCCGACCGCTGGCGCAACGTCGATCCCTGGCTCCGCCAGAACGGTCCGAGCTGGAACGATCATTTCCTCGACGTCGAGCAGCTCGAGTGGGCCGGTCTCGACGCGCGGACCGTGCCTTCGCTCCGTCTCGACTTCGCGCTGGCCTTCGCCGCCGGCCGCGCCGCGCATGCGGATCGCTTCCCCGCGGTCGACCCGGCGCGCAACACCGATGGCACGCGCCAGTGGCCGGGTTTCCTGCCCTGGGTGATCACCGAATGGACGCACAAGCTCCGCTCCAACATCGCCGTCCTGAAGGCCTACCAGGAAATGGGCGGCACGCCCGACGAGATCGCGCAGGCGAAGGAGAGCATCGTCAACACCATGGGCCTGCTGGCCCACTATGTCGGCGATTGCGCGCAGCCGCTCCACACGACGGAGAACTACAACGGCTGGTCCGGGCCCAACCCCGACGACTACACCACGTGGCGCGGCATCCACAGCTGGATTGACGGCGGACTCGTGGCGAAGTCCGGCATCACGGCCGATGCGCTCAAGTCGCGCGTGCAGACGCCGAAGGTCTTCCTGCTCGGCCCGCGGCCGGACGGACGCGACCCGCTTTTCGTGATCGTGATGGACTGGTTTCTCGCGCAGCACGCGAAGGTCGAGACGATCTACCGGCTCGAGAAGGCCGGAAAGCTCAGCAACGAAAAGGAAAAGGCCGATCGCAGCCAGCCGTTCTTCCCCGGTCCGGTGGAGCCCGAAGGCCGGGCCTTCCTCGAAGGCCAGTTCCTGGGCGGTGGCGAAATGCTCGCGGCGCTCTGGGCGACCGCCTGGCACTCGGCGCCGGTCGACACTTACTTGCGCGGCCAGCTGGCCCGGCGGCAGGGACTCACGCCTTCTCCGGGTTCATGAACGGCGCCATGTCATTGCTCTGGGTGGCTTTGGGCGGCGCGGCCGGTTCGGTCGCGCGCGCCCTCGTGGGACTGGCGATCGCCAGCCGCTTTCCCTGGGCCACCCTGGCGGTGAATGTCGCGGGTTCGCTTTTGATCGGGTTTCTGATGGCGCGGCTCGGAACCGCCGAGCCGGCCGCCTCGGCCCGGTTGCAGAATCTCCTCGTGACCGGCTTTTGCGGCGGGTTCACCACCTTCTCCACCTTCAGCTGGCAGACGCTCGATCACGCCCTGAAGGGTCACTGGGGTGTCGCCGCGGCGAACGTCCTGCTTTCCGTCACGCTTTGCCTCGCCGCCGTATGGCTGGGTTTCCGCTTCGGGCGCGTCTGAGGTCATGACGATGCGGTGCCTGGCCCCAGCGGACACATGGCGACGGCTCGCGGGGTGGCTGACGGTTGCGCTGCTCTGGGTACCTGCCCTGCAGGCGAACGACCTTGCGTCCCGCGTCGTCATCCTCGCCAACAGCCGGCAGGCCGAGTCGATCGCGCTGGCGCGTTTCTATGCCGAGCAACGGGGCGTGCCCGCGGACAACATCGTCGCGCTGCCGCTGCCGGAAGCCGAGAGCATCACGTGGCGGCAGTTCGTGGACGAGGTGTGGCAGCCGCTGCAGGATGAACTGTACCGGCGCGGCTGGATCGAGGGCACGGTCAGCGACATGCTCGACCGGCTGGGCCGGCGGCGTTTCGCCCCGACCGGTCATCGGATTTCCTACTTCGTGACGTGTCGCGGCGTGCCGCTGCGCATCTACAACGACCCGACGCTGCTCGAGGCGCAGCCGCGCCGCAAGGTGGCCGACCAGTTCAACAAGAACGAAGCGGCCGTGGATTCCGAGCTGAGCCTGATTGCGTTCGGCAACTACGAGACCACCGCGCTCATCGCCAACCCGCTTCTGGCCCAGGACGGCCCGTCCACGCTGGACGCCGCCCAGGTGGTCAAGGTCTCGCGGCTCGACGGCCCCACGTGGGAGAGCGCGCGGCGGCTGGTGACCTTCGCGCTGGCCGCCGAACGCACGGGGCTGGCCGGCCGCTACTATGTGGACTTGAAGGGGCCTCATCCCGAGGGCGACCAATGGCTCGGGTCGGTGCGGGCGCAGCTCGAACAGTTGGGTTTCGAGGGCGAGGTCGAGGATACGTCTGCGAATTTCACGGCGGCTTCGCGGTTCGACGCGCCGGTGCTGTATTTCGGCTGGTATGCGGGCAGCGTCAACGGACCCTTCCTGCGCGAGGGTTTTCAGTTTCCGCCCGGTGCGATCGCCCTGCACATCCATAGCTATTCGGCGCAGACGCTGCACTCGGACCGCAGCGCCTGGTGCGGCCCGCTGGTGGCGCGGGGCGTGACCGTGACGGTCGGCAACGTGTTCGAACCGTACCTGCAGCTCACGCACCGGCCCAACCTGCTGCTGCGCGCGCTGGCTTCCGGCAGAAATTTTGGCGACGCGGCCTATTATTCGCTGCCGGCGCTGAGCTGGCAGGCGATTGCGATCGGGGATCCGCTCTACCGCCCGTTCCAGGCGGGGCAGCAGCCCGGCGAGCTGCCGCCTTCCCTCCTCGGCTATGCGGTGATCCGGGAGGCGCTGTTGCTCGCCCGGAGAGGCCAGCGGGCCGAGGCCGAGATGCGGTTGCGCGCCACGATGAGGGATCAACCCTCGCTTCCGGTGGCGCTCACCTTGTCCCGGCTGCTGGCGGCGGGACCGGAGCCGCGCGCGGCGGCCGGGGTGCTCGAGTTCGCGGCGCTTCTGCCGGAGCCGAGGCCGGCGGACTGGCCGCTGATGCGCGAGGCCGCGCAGGTGCTCGCCCGGCACGGCGCCACGGCCGCGGCGTTCAAGGTGTACGCCACGCTGGCCCGCGCGCCGGCTCCTTCGCCGGACGCACGACGCGACCTGTTGGTCGAGGCAAGGCAGGCCGCGGATGCGGCGGGCAACCTGCAGGCGTCGCTTGATTTTGCCCGTCAGCTGAACGAACTCAGCGCCAAACCGGCCGAGGGCAAGTGACGCGGGCGGACGCCTCCCTCGTCTTGGAATTGAAATGGTAGGGCGGGGTCGCCGAACCCCGTCTCGAATGCGCCATCGGCAACGGATGCAGGCGGGGTTCGGTGACCCCTCCCTACAGTCTGCAGCTCTCGCGCTTGGCATGAAAAAGGCGGGATCGTCGGATCCCGCCTCGAAAGGGACGAACGCTCGCCGCGTTCAGATTTTTTCCACGATGTGGTCGGCCAGGCCGTAGGCGATGGCCTCCTTGGCGTTCAGGTAGAAGTCGCGGTCGCTGTCCTTGTCGATTTTTTCGATGGGCTGGCCGGAGGCGTTGGCGAGGATCTGGTTCAACTCGGCGCGGAGTTTCTCCATTTCCTTGGCCTGGATGTTGATGTCGGAGGCGGGGCCGACCATGCGGCCGGAAATGAGCGGCTGGTGGATCAGCACGCGCGCGTGCGGGTAGATGTAGCGGTTGCCCTTCCTGGCCGATGAAAGCAGGATCGACCCCATGGACGCGGCCATGCCGGTGACGACGACGATCACGGGCGAGCTGATGAGCTTGATGGTGTCGTAAACCGCCATGCCGGCCGTGATGGAGCCGCCGGGTGAATTGATGTAGAACGTGATCGGCTGGCCGGGACCGACGGACTCGAGGTAGAGGAGCTTCTCGGTCAGGTCCTTGGCCGACTGGTCGGTGACCGCGCCCCACAGGAAGATCTTACGCTGTTCCAGGAACTTTTTCTGGATCAGGGCGCCGACGGGAGCGGGGGCTTTGGCGGAGGCCTCTTCGCGTTCGTCGTCATCGTCCTCATCGAAACGGGGCATGATCGGGCTCGGGTAGTCGCGGGAAAGGTTGTGGACGGACATGGCAGGGAAGGGAATAGCGGCGGGCGGTTTTTGCGAGTCGATTCTGTTCACAGGGATTGCGTTGGCTGATCGGCCCAACCATCTTGCACTTAAGTGAAAGCAAAAGCGCAACGGCTGTCCGGTCAGATCGTCGACCTGCACCGCCGCAGGATTTTTCCGGGCACGGTCGAGTGGATGCGCGGCCGCATCACGCGGATCGCCGGGGATCCCCGGGTGGGCGAGCGCCGCTTCATCGCGCCGGGTTTCGTGGATGCGCACATCCACATCGAGAGCTCGCTGCTGCCGCCCGCGGAGTTCGCGCGCCATGCGGTGGTGCACGGCACGGTGGCCACGGTGTCGGATCCGCACGAGATCGCGAACGTGCTCGGCGTGGACGGCGTGCGCTACATGGTGCGGGATGGCGCGCGCACGCCCTTCAAATTCAATTTCGGCGCGCCGTCCTGCGTGCCGGCCACGGCTTTTGAAACCGCCGGCGCCGGGCTCGACGCCCGCGCGGTGGCGGCGCTGCTCGCCCGGCCCGAGATCAAATACCTCAGCGAGGTCATGAATTTTCCCGGTGTGCTCGGGCGCGATCCCGCGTTGATGAGCATGATCGCGGCGGCGCGGAAAAACGGCAAACCCGTGGACGGGCACGCGCCCGGCCTGCGCGGGGCCGACGCCGTGCGTTACGCGGCGGCCGGCATCACCACCGACCACGAGTGCTTCACCTTCGAGGAGGCGCGCGACAAGATCGCCGCGGCGATGAGCATCCTCATCCGCGAAGGTTCGGCGGCGCGCAATTTCGACGCGCTCGCGCCGCTGCTGCGGACCCACCCGGGGCGCGTGATGTTCTGCTGCGACGACCTGCACCCGGATCTCCTCATGAAGCGGCACCTCGACGAGCATGTCCGCCGCGCGCTGCGCCTCGGCATGGACCGGTTCGACGTCCTGCGCGCCGCTTCGCTGAACCCGGTGCGGCACTACGGGCTCGACGTCGGCCTGCTGCGCGAGGGCGATCCGGCGGACTTCATCGTGTTTTCCGACTGGAAGAAGCTGCGGGTGCAGCGGACCTACCTTCGCGGGGAACTCGTGGGGCGGGACGGACGCAGCCTGCTGCCACGGCAGCGCTCGGCGACTCCCAACCGGTTCAAGGCCAGGGAGCGCACCGCGGATGAGTTTGCCTGTCCGGTGCTGCCGGCCGGGTCGTCCCCGCAGATCAACGTCATCCAGGCGCTCAACGGCCAGCTCATCACACGACACCTGCGGGTGAAGGCGCGCGTGGCGGACGGGCGTCCCGTGGCGGACCCGCGCCGCGACGTGCTCAAGATCGCGGTGGTGAACCGCTACGAGCCACGCGCGCCGGTGGCGGTGGGTTTCATCAAGGGCTTTGGCTTGAAGCACGGAGCGGTGGCCTCGTCGGTCGCGCACGATTCGCACAACATCGTGGCGGTCGGCGTAGACGACGCGTCGCTGTGCGCGGCGGTCAACCAGGTGATCCGCGCGCGGGGTGGTTTGTCCATGGCCGGCCCGCGCGGCGAGGCGGTGCTGCCCCTGCCGATCGCGGGCCTGATGTCGGATCTCGACGGACGCGAGGTGGCGCGGCGTTACACGGCGCTCGACGCGGCGGTGAAGCGGCTCGGCTCGAAGCTCGACGCGCCGTTCATGACGCTGTCGTTCATGGCGCTGCTGGTGATTCCCGATCTGAAGCTCAGCGACCGCGGCCTGTTTTCCGCGGCGCAGTGGGGCTTCGTGCCGGTGGCGGATCAGTAGCGCACCTTGTCCGCCTTGGCGGTCCAGGCGCGGAAGGTCGCCTGCGCGGCGTCGCGCAGGAAGGGGGTCATGCGCACGGCGCGTTTCTCCAGGGGCAGCGGAATCTGCTGGTAGATGAAATCGTCATCGAAACCGATGGCCGCGGCGTCGGTGCGGGTGTTGCCGTAGAAAAGGGTCGGGATGCGCGCCCAATAGATCGCGGCGAGGCACATCGGGCAGGGTTCGCAACTCGTGTAGAGTTCGCAGTCGGCGAGGGAAAAGGTCTTCAGCGCCGCGCACGCGTCGCGGATGGCGGTGACCTCGGCGTGGGCGGTGGGGTCGTTCGTCGAGGTCACGCGGTTCTGGCCGCGTCCGACGATCTCCCCGTGGCGCACGATCACACAGCCGAACGGGCCGCCGCGGTCGGAGTGCATTCCTTCGTCGGCCAGCCGGATGGCTTCCTGCATGAATTTTTCCGGATTCATGCGCCGACTGAAACAGGCCGGGACCGGCGAGGCGAGCGCGGGCTGCGCCGCGTTCATTCCTGGAACGACGTGCGGCGGCGGTGCTGCCAGCGCTCGCGTCCGGCGAAAAGCGCGACGGAGTCGTTCACCGGTTCGTCCTTCACGAGGAGGAAGTAGCGCGAGAAGAGTTCGTCGGCCGTGCCCCAGGCGAAGCCATACGGAGGGCCCTCCAGCAGCGAGGGCTTGTTGTAGTAGTAATACCCGAGCAACAGACCGCGGTATTTGAGCAACTGAGCCGCGCGGTCGCGGTAGGCCTGACGCTTCTCCGGCGGGAAGGCGCAGACGAAGCCGCGTTCGTAGATCAGGTCGAAGGACTCGCCGGGAAAATCATAGAGGAAGAAATCGCCGAGGATCACGCGGTCGGCGAGCGCGGGTCCGACCAGGCGGCGCGCACGCTCGACGGCGAACGGGGCGAAATCGATCGCTGTCACCTCGTAACCGGCCTCCGCAAAGGCCTTGATCTCGTAACCGGTACCGCAGCCGGGGATCAGGACCTTGGCTCCTTTGCCCTTTTTCTTGAGAAAGGTCTTCAAGTCCTCCGGCACGCCACCGTGATCCCAAGGGGTGTCATCCTGAAGGTAGCGTTTGTTCCAAAACTCAGGCTGGCTGGGAGTTGGCATGAACGCCGGACTACGGGCGAGTTTCTTAAAATTGTAAATCCGATACCGGAAGGCCGCAGGTATCCGCAGCTTTTGACATCTGCATTACGTATTAATGCAGTGGAATTGCAACAAGACGAAGCCGGTTTAGGAGGATGTCTTGGATGCTTTTTCCGCGGCGAGGCCGAGCTGAAGCAGATGGGCGATGCGTTCCGCATCATACACACAACCGGACCAGGTGCCGCCGCTGGCGTTTTGCAGGGCGGACCACAGGCGGGTGTCGGCGGGAACGTGCGGATTCGGCTGCAAGCCGGGATGCACGGACCGGGCGGCAAGTTCCTGGGCGTTCAGCGAGATGACGTCGACGGAACCTTCGAGGCTGCGCGTATCGATGCGCAGGCGGACCATGTCGCCGTCGCGCAACCGGCCGATCGGTCCACCGGCCCACGCTTCGGGGCTGATGTGGCCGACGCACGCGCCGGTCGAGACGCCCGAGAAACGGCCGTCGGTGATGAGCGCGATGCGCTGGCCATCCTTCACATGCTTGAGCGCGGAGGTGACCTGGTAGGTTTCGGGCATGCCGCAACCGGGCCCGATGCCGGCGAGCACCATGACGTCGCCGGGCTTGACGGTGCCGGCCTTGATGGCGGCGATGGCCTGGTTTTCGCTGGTGAACACGCGCGCCGGGCCTTCGTGCTGGAAAATGCCGTCGGCGCCGATCAGCTGCGGGGCGATGGCGGTGCTCTTCACGAGCGCGCCCTCGGGCGCGAGGTTGCCGCGCAGGAAGGTGACCGTGCTCGTGAGGCCGCGCTCGCGGGCTTTTGGCGCGGACATGATGACGTCGTCCGGGTCGATGCCGTCGAGCGAGCGGAGTTTTTCGCGCAGGATCGAGCGGCGTTCGGATTTTTCCCACCAGGCGAGGTTGTCGCCGAGCGTGCGGCCGGTGACGGTGCGCGCGTCGAGCTTGAGCAGGCCGAGGTTGCGCAGATGCAGCATGGCCTCGGGCACGCCGCCGGCGAGGTAGACCTGCACGGTGGCGAAGTGGCGCGGGCCGTTGGGCAGGGAATCCACGATGCGCGGCACGGCGCGGTTGATACGCGCCCAGTCGTCCACGGTCGGGCGGCGCAGACCGGCCGCGTGGGCGATGGCGGGCACGTGCAGCACGAGGTTGGTCGATCCGCCGAAGGCCGCGTGGCAGACCATCGCGTTGTGGATCGAGTCGTCGGTGAGAAAGTCGCGGTTGACCGTGCCGGCGAGTTCGAGGCCGAGCAGGGCGCGCGCGGAGCGGCGGGCGATGTCGCGCCAGAGGGCGGAGCCGGACGGGGCCAGCGCGGCGTGGGGCAGGGCGAGGCCGAGCGCCTCGGCGACGACCTGGCTGGTGGCCGCGGTGCCCATGAACTGGCAGCCGCCGCCGGGCGAGCCGCAGGCCTTGCAACCCATCTCGGCCGCGTGTTCGAGGGAGATTTCATCGCGCGCGAAGCGGGTCGCGAGCGTCTGCACCTTGCCCGTGTCCTCGGCCTCCTCGGCGAGGAGGGTGACGCCGCCCGGCACGAGGATGGTGGGCAGGTCGGGCGAACCGGCGAGGGCCATGAGCATCGCGGGCAGGCCCTTGTCGCAGGTGGCGACGCCGAGCACGCCGCGACGGGTGGGCAGAGAGCGGATCAGGCGGCGCAGGACGACGGCGGCGTCGTTGCGGTAGGGCAGGCTGTCGAGCATGCCATTCGTGCCGTTGGTGCGTCCGTCGCAGGGGTCGCTGACGTAGCCGGCGAAGGGAATGGCCTTGGCCGCGGCGAACTCGCGCGCGGCTTCCTCCATGAGCAGGCCGACTTCCCAGTGGCCCGTATGGTAGCCGAGGGCGACCGGCGTGCCGTCGGGCGCGCGGATGCCGCCCTGCGTGCTGAGGATCAGGAACTGTTTGCCCAGCATCGCGGCGGGCGACCAGCCCATGCCCGCGTTCTGCGTCCAGCCGAAGAGCTCGCCGCTCGACATGCGGCGCAAGCGGTCGGCATCGAGCGGCAGTTTGCCGGACGGACCGGGACCGGTCGTGCGCAGCGTGTAGAGGGAGTCGTCGCCGGAATCGAAAATGGGATCCATGGAATTTATGATTTACGATTTATGATTTCCGGACTCAGGCGTGCCCCAATCGTACATCGTAAATCATAAATCGTAAGTGGGAGTCTGACGATGCGGGCAGCCGGATCAGACCCAAACCGAGACCATGCTCAAGCGACCGTATTGATCAAGGTGCCGATGGGCTCGATGGTGATGCGGATTTCGTCGCCGGACTGGAGCGTGAACGCGTCGGGCGGGACGATGCCGGTGCCGGTCATCAGGTAGCTGCCGCGCGGGAAGGAGTTGTCGCGGAACAGGAACTCGGCGAGTTCGGCGAACTTGCGCTTGATCTGGCTGATTTGCGTCGAACCGGAGAAGACCGCGGCGTCGCCGCGGCGGATCTCGAGCGCGATCGTGGTCGTGAGCGGCAGCGGCTCGTCGGTCACGAGCAGGCAGGGGCCGAGGCCCGTGGAACGGTCGTAGACCTTGGCCTGCGGCAGGTAGAGCGGGTTTTCCCCCTCGATGTCGCGCGAACTCATGTCGTTGCCGACGGTGTAGCCGAAGATGCGGCCCGCGCTGTTGATCGCGAGGGTCAGCTCGGGTTCGGGCACATTCCACTTGGAGTCGCGCCGGATGCGCACGGTGCTGCCGGGTCCGGCCACGCGGTGCGGCGTGCCTTTGAAGAACAGTTCGGGGCGGTCGGCTTGATAGACCTTGTCGTAGAACGTGCCGCCACCCGCGTCCTTGGACTCCTCCATGCGGGCGGTGCGGCTGCGCAGGTAGGTGACGCCCGCGGCCCAGACCTCCTGGGTGCCGATCGGCGCGGACGGCGCGGCGGGCAGCGTGGCCGGCAGGCCGGAGGCCCAGATCTGGCGCACCAGTGCTCCGGGGTCGGCGGCAGTGAAAAGTTCGTCGAAGCTGAAGCTGCCGGCGGGCCGGCGCACCGTGCCGGAGGACTCCAGCAACGGTCCGTGGGAATCGTTGTAGACGCGGATCATGGGGTGACTTCACCAACGCGATGCCAGCCGGTTTGTCCAGCCACCCCTGTGGCACAGGAGGTTAATATTGTTATAATTGTGGACGGCGCGGCCCCTGGGACCGGCAGATTCGGTTTCAGCGTTTTGCCGATGTGCCGATGACCCGGGCAACGAAACCCCTCGCCCCCCATGAAAATCCTCCAAGTTGTCGTCGCCTGTGCGCTGACCCTGGCCAGCGGTCTGGTTCTGCGTGCCGATGAAAAGGCCACCGTCAAGGTCGAGGCCAGCCGGGCCCTGTCGCTGGCCGTCGTTGATCTCGATCGCAAGAACCCCGCCAGCGAATCCCTGCACGAGGCCTTCAAGGACAGCCTCAGCTATGAGATGAGCCAGCTCTGCAAGATGCCGACGCCGATCAAGCCCATCAAACTCGACGCCTCGCGCGCCGGCTGGGGCCTCGGCACCGGCACCTACGACGTGGCGGTCGTGATCGGGGGCACCGTGCCGAAAACCATGGTGAGCGCCGCCTTCACCATCATCAAGGCCGTGCCGGATTCAGGCGACACGAAGCGCGTCATCTCGCTCGTGACCCGCAACGAGGATCCCGGTCTCGCGAAATTGCTCAACGACGCCTTCCCCGAGGCCATCAAGGGCCAGTTCTTCCAGCGCGCGCTCATGCGTTACAGCGGCGCGCCCGAGGACAGCCACGACGGTCTGAAGGTCGCGGGCATCGGCCACTGAGCCAGCGCCGGCTTGCCACGGTGGGCGGTCCGGCCGGATGCTCCCGGCCCCCGCCCATGTCGTTTTCTCCTCCCGTCCAGGAACCCAGCGCCGGCCGTGTCATCCGCGCGCTGCAGGATGGTTTTTGGGATCTGACGGAGCTCATCGAGCTTTCCGACGGTTCGCGGCGCGTGCGCAAGCGCAGCAAGGGTGCCACGGCCGAGCGGCCCTGGGGGCCGGAGTCGCTGCGCCGCGAAATCCGCTACCTGCGCACGGCCGCGCCCGAGGCGGCTGCGGTGCTGCCGCGTTTGCTCGCCTGGTGGGACCGCATCGACGCCGTCGGCAAAGTCGACGTGGGCTACGAAATGCCGTTCTACGCGGATCATCGCGATGCCGGCACGCTGGCGAAGACACTGGCGTTGGGGCAGACGGAAATCGACGTCTTCCAAGACGCGCTTGCGGACGCCGTGTTCACGCGCCTGCACGCGACGAGCGGCGCGGACGCCGAGCCCCTCTCGCAACACATGACGCGCGCCGTGCGCCAGGCCTTCGACGGACTCACCGACGATCCGGCTTACGCGGCCCTGATCGAGGCGGAACGCATCGAGCTCAACGGCCAGCCCGCGCTTGGTCCGCGCGTGGCGTTCGAGGCCAATGTTCGTAATACGAACATTCTGGCGGCCATCGATGGCGCGCCCGCGGTGCGTCTGCACGGCGACCTGCACCTGGAGAACATCCTCTGGCGACCGCTGGCGTTGGCGGGCGACGAGTCGCGGCTCGTGCTGATCGACGTCGTGTCGGTGGCGGGCGTGACCTACGGGCTGCCGCTGTGGGATCTCGTGAAATACGAATCGTATGCGACCGGCGAGCTGATGGCCCTGCGCGCGGAAAAGATCGAAACCGCCGGACTTGGCGAAGGCACCGGGCGTTACCGGGTGCGCCTGCGCACGGAGGATCCTGCGCTCGCTCCGTTTGTGGCGCGCGACTGGCACGCGCGTTTTCGCGCTGCCTACGAAAAGAAATACGGCGCCTTGGACCGGCGTCTCCACCGTTTCATCCATGGGTATTTCAACGCCGCGATGGCGCTCAACACCCGCGGTCTCCAGCGGCAGGGCCGGCTCCTGCGCGCGACGGAGGATTTCAACGCGGCGCTGGGGACGTGAACGTTGGTGGAGGCCGGTGTGAAAAGAATAAGCGCCGTGCCTGCGCGCGATGAGCGGAGCACACCGACCGGCGCAAGGTCCGGCGGGTTTCGTCGGGCCGCGTTAACCTGTCGCCTGGCATCCCCTTGGAGCACTGCTGATGGCGGCAATCAGTTTCGCAGCGGTTGTTTTTTCGTCTTTCCGGCGCTGTCTGCGGCCGGTACCGCGGCTTGACGGGTGCAAAACTTGCACGTCCGTACCGATCGGCGTATCGGGAAGGCATGGCGGATCCAGCGATCAACGTCGGGGTGAAACCGGGTGCCTCGCCCGAGCCGGAGAGACGCGACCCGCTGCTGTTGAAAGGGGAGAGCGCGGCCATCCGGCGGGTCCAGCAGGCGGCCGTGGCGGTGGCGGACACCGACGTGACGGTCCTGATCACGGGTGAGAGCGGCACGGGCAAGGAGCTGGTCGCCCGGACCATCCACCAGCACAGCGCGCGCTCGGCCGGACCGTTCATCTTTGTGAACTGCGCGGCGCTCGCCGAACCGTTGCTCGAGGCCGAACTGTTCGGTTACAAGAAAGGGGCTTTCACCGACGCCAGGACCGACAAGCCGGGTCGTTTTCAACTGGCCGACGGCGGCACGCTCTTTCTCGACGAGATCGGCGACCTGTCGCCGAAGGGGCAGGGCGATCTGCTGCGCGTGATCGAGGACGGCGCGTTTCGCATGGTCGGCGGTATCGATATCATCCAGGTCGACGTGCGCCTGGTGGCGGCCACCAACAAGAATCTCGAGGAGAGCGTGGCGGCCGGGAAGTTTCGCGAGGATTTGTATTATCGGTTGCACGTGGTCCCCATCGCCATCCCGCCGCTGCGGGAGCGCCGGGAGGACATTCCGATGCTGATCGAGTCCTTCATGCTCCCGTTCTGCGCGAAGCACCGGCGGCGGCCCAAGCGGCTGACGCCCGAGGCGATCCGGCTGTGCCAGCGTTTCGCGTGGCCGGGCAACGTGCGCCAGCTGCGCAACCTGGTGGAGCATCTCGTGGTTGCCTGCGCGGCGACGGTGATCGGAGCGGAGGATCTGCCCGTTTACCTGCGCGAGGCACCCGGCGACATTCCGGAAACCCGGCTCCGGCCCGGCCTGACCTTGGCGGAAGTGGAGCAGCGGCACATCGAGCAGACGTTACGGCACGTGACGGCCAATCGCGAGGAGGCGGCCCGCCTGCTCGGCATCAGCCGGCGGACCTTGCAGTACAAATTGAAGCGCTACGGCATTGTGGGAAATTAGGCGGGGGTTGCACCGGGGAACGTCCGGACGTGCAATTATTGCGCGCGACGGCGGGACGCGGGGTATGCCGAAACTCCGGCTTCGTGTCGCTTACGGATTCATCCGTTTGATCACCAGGAATTAGCCCTGACGGGCTGCGACCCGGCACGAGCGTTGCAAGGGAGAGCGGTGCATCCCTTCGGATGCGAAAACAATCCGTCAGCAATATCCGCTTAACATGAATCCTGAAATCAATGCTCCCCTCGCTTCCGCCCCGGCGCCGGTCGCCGCTTCGAAACCGGCCGTCCCGGTGCCCTCCACCGTGACCCCGGTGCCGGCCAACACCGCCAAGGTGCGCCCGCCGCGCCAAGGCAAGAAACCCGCCGGTTTCGCGGCGACCGCCAAGTCGTCGTGATCGGTCCGTTTCCTTCGGTTGCTTGAATCCCTGCGGTGGTGGCCGCTGTCCGGTGTCCGCCACCGCTCCATTTCCCTTTTCTCTTCATGAATGCTCTCCTCGAATCGATGCAAAGTCTCCAGCGACTGCTGCGCAGCGACTCTCCGGCGGATCCGGTCGCCCGGGACAAGGAAATCGCCGTCCTCCGGACCCGCGTGCCCGCGCCGGTGCTGGCCCATTTCGACCGCCTGATCAAACAAGGCCGCAAGGGTGTGGCCGAGGTGCATCATGGGGTGTGCGGCGCCTGTCACCTGAAGCTCCCGGGTTTTCTGGCCGCAATCCGCCCTGGGCACGAGAAACTGGCGCTGTGCGAGCACTGCGGGGCGTATCTCGTCTTCGTACCGGAGCCGGCGGAAGCATTGCCGCCCGTGGTGTACGCGCCGCGCAAGCGTCGTTATCGGGCCACGGCGATGCCGGTCGCGGTTGCGAGCTGAGTCGACGCCGTTTCCAAGGAAACGGATCGGCGCGTGGCGGCGGGATGCGGAAATGAAAAAGGCGGGGTTTCGAAAACCCCGCCTGCCCACCGGGTCAGATGAGGCCGAGCTTCATCTTTCCCTCTTCGGAGATCATGCTCTGGTTCCACGGCGGGTCCCAGGTGATGCGCACGTCGGCGGCGGCGACGCCGGGGACGAGAAGGATTTTCGATTTCGCATCCTCGGCGATGACCGGGCCCATGCCGCAGCCGGGGGCGGTGAGGGTCATGGCGACGTCGACCTTGTGGGCGCCGTCGTCCTGTTTGGAGATGTCCATCGAGTAGACGAGGCCGAGGTCCACGATGTTGACCGGAATCTCGGGATCGAAGACCTGGCGGAGCTGGCCCCAGACAGCCTCGGGATCGGGTGCGCCGTCGGCGAGGGTGGCGGCGTCCACGGTCTGGTCCTGCACGGTCTCGCCGATGGCGTCGGCGTCCTTGCCGTCGAGGCGATAGAGGCCGGTGTCGGTCTGGACCGTGTAGCTGCCGCCCAGCACCTGGTGGATGAACACGGAGGTGCCGGCGGTGAGCGTGTGCTTGTCGCCCGAGGGGATCTGCGACGCATGGACGTCGCGGGAAAGGGTGCGGTCGCGGTTCATGCCGGCCAGTGAAACGCGATCGCAGGCGTGTGCAACCGCGGAAGCGACGTCAGCGGGAGCGGCGTTTGCGCCAGGCGGAGAGACCAAGGGCGATCAGGCCGCAGAGGGCGGCGTAGGTCGAGGGTTCGGGAATCGCGCTGGCCGTGGCGGTCAGCCTGAGGGTGTTTCCCTCGAAACCGAGGCCATATTCGAAGCCTGCGATCGTTTTGCCAAAGGTGAAATCGGTGAGATCGAAGTCCTCGAGCACGACCCCCCCGGAGCTGAAGTCGAACAGGATGTAAGTGCCTTCGGTGAAGCCACCGGAATCGGACAGGTTCAATTTGATGCCGGAATTTCCGCTTGGGCCGGCGAGCGTGCCGCCCGTGAGGAGGATGAGATCGCTTACCGCGCCGAGTTCGAAATCGATGATCGACTTGTAGGAAAGGGCCAGGCCGTCGGTGAACGTGAGCGTGCCGGGAGAGCTGCCGGGCGCGAGCCGTCCGCCGGCGAGGACCGTGGTGGCGCCGGCGATCAGGCCGCTGCCTCCGAGCGTGGCGCCGGAGCCGACGATGATCTCCGACGTGTTCCTGAGGGAGCCGTCGACGAGGAGCTTGCCGCCGGAAACCGTGGTGCTGCCGGAGTAAGTGTTCGCGCCTGAAAGCACGACCGTGCCGGCGCCGTTTTTGACGAGGCGGCCCGTGCCGGAAATCACGCCGGAGCCGCCGGTGGAGGTGTTGTTGAATACGACGGCGCTGTCGCCGCCCAGGACCACGTTGGCGCTGCCGAGGGAACTCGTGTGGTTGAAATTGATCTGCTGGCCGGCCAGCACGTTGAGCGTGGCGGAACCGGCGGTGGAGAAATCGTTGAAATTCGCGGATCCGCGCAGCGTGAACGTGGCGTTGGCGGCGGTCGCGTTGGCGGAGAAATCCAGCCGCAAGGTGTCGATCGTGGCGGAGCCCGCGGTGGCGCTGTCGATGAAAGCGATCGGCGCCAGCACGCTGTTGGCGAGGATCTGCGCGGAACCGGCCGAGCTGTTGTTCCAGAAGACGAGCGTCCCGCCCGAGTTGACCTTGATGCTGGCCTGGCCGGCATCGGACGAATCCATGAACGAGAGCCGGGAGCGGCCGCCGCTCAGGGTGAACGTGGCGTTGGCGGCGGTGGAGGTTCCCCGGAAGGTTACGTAACTTCCGGTGTCCCGGATCGTGATCTTCGCGTCCGCGGCCGTGGCCGTGCCATCGAAGGTAACCGACCCGGCATCCTGCACGGTGAGCCTGGCGGTGCCGGCGGACGACGTGTCCAGAAAATCGACTTTCGCGACGGGGCCCGGGATACCGAGATTGCCGAGGGTGCCTTGGGCGGTGATGACCGCATTGCCGGCGTGCGCTGAGTTGATGAAGGCCAGACGGGCATCGCTGTCGCCGGTGGCTTTGACGGCGAAGGTCTGGGTGGTGGTGGCGTTGTTGACGATGCCGGTGCCGGCGAAGATCAGGGTCGAGCCGCTCTTCAGGGAGAACGTGTAGGCGGGAGCGCTGGCGGTGAAACGGATGCGATCGACCGTGAAGGTGTCATTGATGTTGACGGCGGACTGGCTGGTGGCGCCGAACTCGGCGATGGCGGAGCCGGAATTGGGAACGCCGGAGGCCGACCAGTTGCCGCTGGCGTGCCAGTTTTTGTTGGTACTGGCTTGCCAGACGGATTGCGCCCGGGCCGAAAGGGCGGAGAGAAGGGCAAGCAGGAACGCGAAGCGGAGGAGCATGATGAGGCGGGGCGAGGGATCGGGACGACGCGGGCGGTCCGGGCGGGTGGAGCGCGCGGACATGCGGGGGCAGGTGTCAGCCAGACAGTGCGGCGCGGCGCGCCCCGGCATAAGCGGCTTTCAACGAAGCGGGCGGAATTTTCCACGAAACGGACGCAAGCCGGATGCGGCTGTCCGCAGCTGATCCGGTCGATCCGGCTGAATGGATGGCGTTGCGCGCGAACCCTGCCTGGCTTGCCTACTTCGGAAGCGCGGCGCGGAGGCGGGCGAGGGCGGCGCGTGCGAGCGGGAACGGCGGGGAGCCGAGCGCGTCGAGCGTGATTTCGCCGCTGTCCCGCGAACGGATGTCGAGTCCGGTGATGCGGTCGAGGTTGACGAGCAGCGAGCGTTCGAGACGGAGGAAGGGGGGCGAGGGCAGCAGCGCCTCCCACGCGGCCATCCGGCGCAGGACGAGCATGGGGCGTTCGGTGGCGAGGTGAACCTGCGTATAGCTGCCCTCGGCGGCGAGGGCGGCGATGTCGCCCACGCGGACACGGCGAATCCGACCGGCGTCGCGCAGGACAAGCGCCTGCTCGAGATCGAGGCGCGAAGTCCCGGCGCCGGTGGCGGCGGATGCGGTGACGGGGCGTCCGTGGCGCACGTGCTGCAGGGCGAGCGTGAGTCGTTCGGGGGTGACGGGCTTCAGCAGATAGTCGGCCGCGCTGACGGCGAAGGCGCGCACGGCGAACTCGTCGTGTGCGGTGACGAAGATGACGGCCGGCGCGGGCTTCAGCAGCGGCAACAGGTCGAAACCGGTCGCAGGCGGCATCTGCACGTCGAGAAATATGACGTCGGGCTGGAGCCGGGCCGCGAGCGTGGCGGCTTCGGGCACGGAGGCGGCCTCGCCGACGACGGTCACCGAGGCGTGTTCGGCCAGAAGCTGGCGGAGATGCTTGCGCACGAGCCGCTCGTCGTCGACGAGCAGGGCCCGGAGGTGAGGCGGGGTCGATCGCGAGGTTTCGGGATTCGAAAGCATGGGTGCGGGGAGACCGGCGGGGCGGAAGGAGGGGTTATGCGGGAACCGCGGACGTGTTCGCGGCAACCGGGAGAACCACCGTGGCGCGCACGCTTTTCGAATCGTGCCGGATGGCGAGCGTGGCCCGGTCTTGATGCAGCAGCGCGAGGCGGCGGCGGAGATTGGCGAGGCCGATCTGGGTGGAGTCCGACGGGGTCGGACGCGGTTCGATCCAGTGTCCGGTGTTTTCCACGACGAGCGTGAGGCAGCCGTCCCGCCGGGTGGCGGCGATGGCGATCCGCAGCGGCACGGGGGAGGTGCGCATGCCGTATTTCACGGCATTCTCGACGAGCGGGAGCAGGACGGCGGTCGGAACGAGGGCGTCGCGAGCGTCGTCGTCGATCTCCAGGGTGTGGACCAGCCGTTCCTCGAAGCGCGCCTGCTCGACGCGGAGATAGCCGCTGATGGCGTCGATCTCCTCGCCAAGCCGGGCCTGATGGTGGCGTTGAAGCAGGGAGGACCGGAGATAGGCGGCGAGCGAACTGGTGATGGCGTGGACGGCGCGAGGATTTTCATCGCACTCGGCGAGGATGGAGGTGAGCGCGTTGTAGAGAAAGTGCGGGTTGACCTGCGCGCGCAGGGTGGCGAGCTCGGCCTCGCGGGTGGCGGTTTCGGCTTGGGCGAACCGAAGCTCGCGGTCGCGCGACTCGAGCTCCTGGCGGAGCAGGAAATACATGGCGGTCCAGGCGAAATAGAGCGTGAGCCGGACGGGCAGGGCGCCACGTTCGGCCAGCGCGGGCGCGGCCGGAAGATCGGCGAGCCGGCGGATGAGTTCGATCGATCCGCCATCGAGCGCCGTGGCAACCAGGCAGGCGATCACGATGACGGGGAGATGAGGCAGGAGCTTGAACGTCGCGACCGGCCAGCGGCGATAGAGCTGCCAAAGAAGGAGGGTCAGGGCGAATGCGAGAACCTGCCGGCCGATTCCGGCCAGGAGGATGCTGCCCCAGTCATCGAACGCGATCGAGGCGAAGGCGGTGGAGATGGGCACCAGCAGCAGCCAGCCGCCGATCTGCAACTGCCAGAAGAGACGGTGACGGGAGGAGGCGGCGAAATCCACGCGAAGAGGTTTGGAAATTTGAAACCCCAAGACGACTGCAAAGGTCGTCGGATTGCGGGCGTGATGTCACGCCGGGATCGCGAGGTGCGTGCGTCGAGCCGGTGCGGGAGATCGGCCTGCGGGTTTTTCGGGGTCGCCGGGCCCTCGGAGCCCCCGGCCTGGCGCGGCCGCTCGCAACGGAGCGGCCGGCCGGCGGAGGGGTTACTTCTTGAACTTGGTCTGGATGAGGCCGAGGAGGGTGTCGTGGAGTTCCTGGTTTTCGAGCTTGGCGAGGACCTCCTCGAAGAAGCCGAAGACGAGGAGTTCCCGGGCCTGCGCCGGCTTGATGCCGCGGGCTTCGAGGTAGAATTCCTGCTCGCGGTCCACGCGGGCGCTGGTGGCGCCGTGCGTGCAGCGGACGTCGTTGGCCTGGATTTCGAGGCCGGGCAGCGAATGCGCCTCGGCGTCGTCGGAGAGCATCAGGTTGCGGTTGCTCTGGTAGGCGTCGGTCTTCTGCGCGTCGGGATCGACGACGATCAGGCCGGAGAAGATGGTCTTGGCCGTGTCGAGGAGGACATTCTTGTAGAGCAGGTTCGAGCCGGTGTTGGGCGCCTGGTGGATCTGCAGCGTGCGCTGGTCGAATTCCTGGCTGTCGTGGGCGACGGTGAGCGCCAGCATCTCCGAGTGCGCGCCGGGCGCCTGCAACTGAGAGAAACTCTCGTGCCGCGCCTGACGCGCACCGGCGTGGAGATTCAGGGAAACGACCTTGGCGTCGCGCCGGGCGACGGTGGCGTTGAACTGGAATGACAGCGTGTCGCGGCTCCAGTCCTGCATGGCGACGTAGGTGACGGCCGCGCCGTGGTTGGCGTAGAGGTCGTTGCCGCCGCAGGCGAACCCGCTGGCGAAGGTGGAGCTGAAGAAGTCGGCCACCGTGATCCTGGCGTTGTCCTCGGCGACGACGAGCGTGTGGGGGAAGACGGCCATGCCCTTGCCCTCGGCCTGGTGGAAGACGGCGAGCACGTCGGCGACTTCGACGCCCTTTGCCACGTGGATGAAGGCGCCGTCCTCGAGGAACGCCTCGTGCAAGGCGGCGAACTTGTCGGAGCCGAGCTTCGAGGGCTGGGTGAGCAGGTGGGTCTTCACGAGATCGCCGTGCTTGAGCAGGGCGTTCTGCAGGGTGTCGAAGATCACGCCCGCCGGGGCCGCGCCGGTGCGGGCGACCGCGCGGTTGTTGACGAAGGTGATCGACACGGCGGCCGGGAAACCCGGGGCGATGGACGCGCCGCCGGAGGGCAGGGCGAAGCCGTCGAGCGTGAGGGCGCCGAAGTTCGAGAAGCGCCAGCCCTCGTCGGTGCGCTTGGGCATCGGCAGCGCGGCGAAGCGCTCGTAGGCCGCGCGCTTGCGCTCAAGCCACCACGCGGGCAGGTGCTTCACGCGCTCAAGGTGAGCGGCGAAGGCCTCGCGGGTGAAGGAGCCGACGATGGAAGTGGGAGAGGAAATGGACATGGGATTTTCGATTTTTGATTCTCGATTTTCGATTGGGATTCCCGGTTTCGAGTGAATCGAAAATCGGGAATCCAAAATCGAAAATAGGGAGGTCAGCCGACGGACCCTTCCATTTCCAGGTCGATCAGTCGTTTCAACTCCACGGAGTATTCCATCGGGAACTGGCGGGCGAGGTCGTTGATGAAGCCGTTCACGGCGAGGCTCATGGCCTGCGCCTCGGTGAGGCCGCGCTGCTGCATGTAGAAGATCATGTCCTCGGAAACCTTGGACACGCTCGCCTCGTGCTGCGTGGCGTTCTTGTCGCCGCGGACGGTGATGGCGGGATAGGTGTCGGTGCGGCTGTTGGTGTTGATCAGCAGCGCGTCGCACTCGGTGTTGTTCTTGCAGCCCTTGAGGTGTTTCGGGATGTGCACCTGGCCGCGGTAGGTGGCGCGGCCCTGGCCGACGGAGATGGACTTGGAGACAACGACGGAGGTGGTGTCGTCGGCCGCGTGGATCATCTTGGCGCCGGTGTCCTGGTGCTGGCCGTCGTTGGCGAGGGCGATGGAGATCACCTCGCCGCGGGCCTTGCGGCCCTTCAGGACGACGCCCGGGTACTTCATGGTGAGGCGCGAGCCGATGTTGCAGTCGATCCATTTCACCTCGGCCTCCTCGTGGGCGACGGCGCGCTTGGTCACGAGGTTGAACACGTTGTTGGCCCAGTTCTGGACGGTGATGTACTGGATCTTCGCGCCCTTGAGGGCGACGAGCTCGACCACGGCGCTGTGGAGCGTGGCGGTGCTGAACTTCGGGGCGGTGCAGCCCTCCATGTAGACGACCTCGGAGCCCTCGTCGGCGATGATGAGGGTGCGCTCGAACTGGCCGAAGTTCTCCGCATTGATGCGGAAGTAGGCCTGGAGCGGATGCGAGACCTTCACGCCGGGCGGCACGTAGATGAACGAGCCGCCGGAGAACACGGCGCTGTTGAGCGCGGAGAACTTGTTGTCGCCGGTCGGGATGACCTTGCCGAAGAACTTCCGGAAAATCTCCGGGTGTTCGCGGAGGCCCTCGGTCGAGTTCACGAAGATCACGCCCTGCTTGGCGACGGCTTCCTTGATGTTGGAATACGCGGCCTCGGAATCGAACTGGGCCTCGACGCCGGCGAGGAACTTGCGCTCCTGCTCGGGAATGCCGAGGCGCTCGAAGGTCTCCTTGATGTCGTCGGGCACCTCGTCCCACGTGCGCTTGGGTTTCTGGCCCTGGGCGAGGTAATAGCGGATCTTGTCGAAGTTGATGTTCTCGAGATCCTTCGTGGCCCAGTGCGTGGGCATCGGTTTTTCCTGGAAGGTCTTCAGGGCCTTCAGGCGGAAGTCCAGCAGCCAGTCGGCCTCCTTCTTGACGGAGCTGATGTAGCGGATGGTGTCCTCGGTCAGGCCGGTGCCGGCGTCGAACTCGTAGTTCACGTCGTACTTGAAGTCACCCTTGGTCTGGTCGATGCCGGCGACCGGGTTCTCGACCTCGGCGGCGGTTGCCTCAATTTCGGTGGGCGGTTTCATATTCGGAGATTGGTTTGGAGGCAGGAGCGGCTTTGCGCCGCGATGGACCGGGGCATGAAGCCCCTCCTGCAGGCGGGTTGATGCGTCAGGCGGTGGCGGGTTGCTTGAGCCAGTCGTAGCCCTTGGCCTCGAGTTCGAGGGCGAGGCTCTTGTCGCCGGTCTTTACGATGCGGCCGTCGTGCATGACGTGCACGAAGTCCGGGACGATGTAGTCGAGCAGGCGCTGGTAATGGGTGATGAGGAGGATGCCGGGCGCATTGGCGCCGGCGCGCTGGGCGTTGACGCCCTCGGAGACGATGCGGAGCGCGTCGATGTCGAGGCCGGAGTCGGTCTCGTCCATCAGGGCGATCTTGGGTTCGAGCATGGCCATCTGGAGGATCTCGCAGCGTTTCTTTTCGCCGCCGGAGAAGCCCTCGTTGACCGAGCGGGAGGTGAACTTCCGGTCGATCTTGAGCAGGTCCATCTTCGAGTAGAGGCGCTTGTAGTAGGCGGTGGCGTCGAGCTCCTCGCCCTCGGCCATGCGGGCCTGGACGGCCGCACGCAGGAAGTTGGCGATCGAGACGCCGGGAATCTCGCTCGGGTACTGGAAGGCGAGAAAGAGGCCGGCGCGGGCTCGTTCATCGGGCTCCATGGCGAGGACGGATACGCCGTCGAGCAGCACGTCGCCGCCCGTGATCGTGTAATCGGGGTGGCCGGCGATGGCCTTGGCGAGCGTGCTCTTGCCGGTGCCGTTGGGGCCCATGATGGCGTGCACTTCGCCCTGCTTGATCGTCAGGGTCAGGCCCTTGACGATGGGCTTGTCGCCGATGCTGATGTGGAGGTCTTTGATCTCGAGTTGGCTCATTTTAGGAAAGGAAGTGATGGTGAAAAGGGCAGGGGCCGCGCGGCTCAATTGCGGGTGGAAGGCGTGGCCTTGCCGCGGAAGACGATCTCGACGGAATCGGCGGCGTAGCCGGGCGGGAGGATGGATTTGATCCGCTCGAGCACGCCCTCGGGCAGCTCGATGTCGTGGGTCGCGCCGCTGGCCACGTCGTGAAAATGCGCGTGCGGATGCAGATTCGGACAATAGCGGGTCGGGCCGCGCTCGAAGTTCACGGAGCGCACGAGTCCGCAGGAGACCAGCGTTTCAAGGCAGTTGTAGACCGTGGCGAGTGAGATGCTCGGCATCGTCGCCTTCACCCGGGCGAAGACCTCGTCGGCGGTGGGGTGGTCGCGCTTTTCGAGAATGCTCTTGAGCACGATCTCACGCTGCGGGGTCGGGCGGACATCGCAGGCTTTGAGTTGCTCGGAGAGGATGGCGTGGTGGTCGGAGTGGGCGGCCATGGAAAGTGGAGGTTGAAGAAACCAACCTAGCTGCGAACCAGTTTCAAGTAGGAATTAGAATTATTCTAATGTAACTCTCAATCACCTGCTATTTAATTATATACAATTGTCTACGGGGGCGTCTGAGTTTTTCGGCTAGGCCATATAACAGAGGCCCGCGAAGCCTGGTAACGGCCGAGGCAACGCGTCTGTGGTGCGCCGTTCGCCTGATTCCAGCTTCCTGCGTCGGCTGCTACGGCGAACTGTCTGGGTCCGGTTTTAGAAGGCGTAGGAGAGCGTGACCGAGCCGAATTCATTGTACGCGAAGGGCTGGGCTTTGAATTCCCGGGTCCGGTAGACCTGCGTGAAGGTGAGCTGCCAGCGGCGATGAATGAAGCCGACGCCATAGCTCAGGTCGGCGACGAACGGCCGCTTGTCCACGCTCGGGCTGTCGCGAAACGTGTTGCCATCGAGAAAAATGTCGCGCGCCACGGCCCGGCCGTCGCCGCTGGCGAAGACATACAGGCTCCAGTGGCGGTCGCGGGCGATCCGCGGGTCGTGGTCGTCGATCGGCGAGTTGCCGCTGCCGCCCGGGCGGATGATCTGCACGCCGAAATCGCTCGGCAGGTTGAAGCCGAGGCGGAGCGTCGCGCCGGCGTTGGCGTAGGTCTGCACGTTGCCGAGGCTCACGCCCAGGTGCGGGATGAAGTCGAGGCCGAGCGAGCCGTCGAGCGTGCGGGCATGCAGGCGCTGTTTGCGCTCGTAGACGATGTTCACGCCCACCTCGTCGTGCAACTGGTGTTCCCAGCCGTTCGGGCGCGAGTCGTTGATCCATTCATGCACGATGCGCTGGAGATCCTGCGCGTAGCTGTGGCGTCCGACCATGCCGACCTGGAACGAGATCGTGTCGGCCCGCGTCTCCGATTTGGCGAGGAAGGTGAATTCAAGGTAACTCCAGCCGGCATAGGGCCGGTCCTGCGGGTCAGGCACGAAGGCATCCTGGTCCTGCGGCGTGTAGATGTTCTGTCCCACCGCGAAACCGAAGTTTTTCTGCGCTTCGGGCGCGTTCACGAACGGCAGCTTCTCGAGGAAGTCCCGCCGCCAGCCATCGCGGCCCCACAGCGTGAGATCCGAGAACATCCACGACAGCTTCAGGCCGTTGGTGTAATGGCGGTCGGTGCCGCCGAAAAAGTCGTTTTCGAGGTAGAACGTGAAGGTCCGCGCGCCGCGCGCGGACTCGCTCGGCAGGAAGGGCGTTTCCGCGCCCGGCAGGAGTTGGGGGATCAGCAGAAGCGCAAGGCCCGGCAACAAAGCGTGGTTGAGACGTGACATGCTCCCCCGCGACAAGGTTTGCCTGCTTTTGGTGCCGCTGGCGGCGGAACTTCGCGCCCCCGTGGCACGTCTTCACATTTTATTGCCATCGCGCGAAGCCATGCGCGCGGGCGCCCACGCGGGAACGCGGCGGAAGCCGCGCTAGGCTGCGGGCTGCAGGGGGATCACGGTGTGACGCGGCGTCTTTCTCGTTGTTGCAGGGGCGGAGAGGCCGGGGTGGTGCGCGGTCGTGCGGCCGCCGCCGACGAGCCGGGCGAGTTCCTCGACGCAGCCCTTCAGTTCGGAGGCCTGGGCGGTGAGCTGTTCGGCGACGCTCGCGCCCTCCTCGGCCTGGGCTGCGCCGGCCTGGACGATCCTGTCCATCTGGCTGACGGCCTGGTTCACCTGGGAAATGCCGGTTGTCTGTTCGCTGGAAGCCTGGGCGATCTGCGCAACCAGATCATCCACCCCGCGCGCCTGGGTGACGATTTCGTCGAGGCTCCGGGCGACCTTGCCGCAGACCTCGGCGCCGTGGCGGCTCTTGCTGACGGCATCCTCGATCTTCGCGGCCGACTCGCGGGCGGCGGTGGCGCTGCGCTGGGCGAGTGCGCGCACTTCCTCGGCGACGACGGCGAATCCGGCGCCGGCCTCGCCGGCGCGCGCGGCTTCGACGGCGGCGTTCAGCGCGAGGATGTTCGTTTGGAAGGCGATTTCATCGATGGTCTTGATGATCTGGGCGATTCCGTCGCTCGAGGTCTTGATGGCGGCCATCGCCTCGTTCATGGCGGCGACATCCTGCGTGCCGGTGTCGGCGGCGTGGCGGGCCTGCCGGGCCAGTTCCTTGGCGCGGCCGGCGTTGGAGGCGTTGTTCCGCGCCATGCTGGAAATCTCTTCGAGCGAGGCGCTGCTCTCCTCGAGGGAGGCGGCCTGCGCCGAGGCGCCGCGGGCGACCTGGCTGCTGTTCGCCGAAATCAGGCCCGAGGAGCCGGCATTGGCGGCGGCGGCCTGCTGCAGCCGCGCGATGACGGCGGCGAAGGGCCGCGGGATGCTGCGGGCCACGAGCCAGGAGAGCGCGACGAGCAGCACGAGGCCGGAGAGGGCGGTGACGAGCACGTTCACGCGAAAGGCGCGGAAGCCTTCGACGCTGGTCCGGTTGGTCCGGGTGGCGGCGGTCTCGATGACGTCGCTGAAATTTTCCATGACCTCCTCCATCTCCCGGAAGGATTGTTGCAGGACCGGAAATTTGGCCCCGGCCGCCACCTGATCGCGGCGGGCCAGGGCGACGATCTCGCCGACCACGCCCACATAGTTTTCCAGCGGGGTGGAAATCGCGGCCAGGCGTTGCTTCATGTCGGGGTCGAGCGGCCGGGCGGCGTTTTCCGCCATCTTCGCGCGGATCGTGGCCGCGTGTTCGTCGAAGTCCCGGGCTGCGTCGTCGAGCATGGCCTGGTCCGCGTGTTGGGCCGCAAACAGGGCCGCGATGGCGTCGCCACGCAGGGCGTCATGCATCATGTCGGCGTATTGCTGGCTCTGCAGCGTGCTGGCCAGCAGGAGCACGCGGTCGTTGTTGGTCTGAAGGGAGGCAAACTCGCGGAAAGTGACCAGCAGCGAGGCGCCCAGGGCGAGGGTGGCGAGGCCGGTGATGCTGAAAACCTTGTGCGTGACGGTGAGTTTCATGGCGGTGGTGGATCAGAAGCGCACGGTCAGGCCGGCGAAGAGCGTGAGATCCTCGGTGGCCGGGGTCAGGCCGAGATTGGCGCCGCAGTCGAGCTGGATGTCGCGGCTGACGCCGTAGGTGAGGCCGCAGTCGAACGTGGCGAGATCGCGGCCGCGCACAAGGGCGGTGGCCAGCTCGACGTAACCGCCGAGCCGTCCGGCGATGTCGCGGCTGAAGGTGATCGTGTTGACCCACTCGGCCGTGTAGCCGGTGTCGGACTCGTTGCGTACGATGTCGACCTCGGTCATCATGCCGCAGCTCCAGCCACCGGGGAGCTCGAGGGCGAAGGGGGCGATCAGGCCGCCCTCGATGGAATCGTTGCCCAGGCCGTGACGATTGGTCGGCCACTTGATGAAGGGCATGAGCGCGAAGGCCGTTTGGCCGCCGTCGTTGCCCCAGAGGTTGATCTTCAGGCGCGAAGTGATGTCGCCGAAGCCGCTGGCGCGTTCGCGCCGGCCGCTCGCGCGATCGTGCACCCGCACGCGCGTGTAGGTTTCGATGACGGTCTGCAGGTCGATGCGGTGCGTCAGGCCGGCCTTGAGATTGAAGGTGGCGAAGGAAAGTGCGCTGGCCTTCACGTCGGCGCCGCGGGATTTGTCGTGGTCGCGCGTGTAGGCGGCCAGATCCGATTCGAGCTGCCACCAGCCGGCGTCGACGGTGTAGGGGCTTTCCGTCAGGTCGGGCCGGTCCGTGGACAGGTCGCGCAGCAAGGATGCCGGCGTGCGTTGAAACAACGTATAGCCGGCCTTCTCCGGAGCGGCGGAAGCCGCGACCGGCAGGAGGACGAGCAGTGCACCGAACAGCGCCCCCGACAGGGAAGGCGTGGAATGACGTAGCATAAAGAGAGGAGGCCCGCGGCTCTCTACGTCACCGGATCGGAAGCGGTTGAGTTATTTTACCAGCGGGGAATGGCGAGGCGCAGGATGCCAGCACCAGTGCCACGGTTCGTAAACGATGCCCTGCCGGTTGTTACGCGGGTAGGAGAGGCTGAATCCAAATCGACGGGAATTTTTTGCCAGCCAGCGGAATTCCCGGGTCCGGGCGAAGGTTGTCTCCAGACTGAGATGCCCGGGGGCGCCGAAATCCAGCGCCCGGCCGGTGTGGTGTTCACTGCAACCGGGCACGGCGCTCACGCGCAGGATGTCCGTGATGTGTTGGCCCCGGGCGAGCTTGCGGCGGATGATCAGCGTCTGTCGGGCCACGCTGCGGTAGGCCGACAGCGGGACCAGCGTGACATCGTCCGCGGTGGCGGCGGCCTGCATCCTTCGCCACGCCTGCGCGGCGCGAGGGGCGAGGCGCAAAATGCGGCGGTCATCCGCGGCGCGACCGATGAAAGCGAGACGCCGGGCTTCGGGATGCAGGCGCCTTTCCGCCCGACGCGTGATGTCGTCCGGGATGCCGAGGCGCGCCCAGGTCCGCCGCAGGGCGCGGATGCCCGGGGCGGACCTACGCCTTGAGGACATTGGGGCAGGCCCGGCCGGCGGCGAAGTCGTCGAGGTTGCCGATCGTGGTCAGGGCGATGGCCTTCACGGCTTCGCGCGTGAAGAACGCCTGGTGGCTCGTCACGAGCACGTTCGGGAAGGTCAGCAGGCGCGCGAGCTGGTCGTCGGCCAGGATGCCGCCGGAGTGGTCCTCGTAGAAGACGCCTTCCTCCTCCTCGTAAACGTCGAGCGCGAGCGCGCCGAGCTTGCCGGACTTCAGCGCCTCGATCACCGCGCCGGTGTCGATCAGGGGGCCGCGGCCGGTGTTGATGATGAACACCCCCTCGCGCATCTGCGCGAGCGCCCGGGCGTTGACGAGGTGGTGCGTCTGCGGCGTGAGCGGGCAGTGCAGGCTGATCACGTGGCTCTCGGTGAAGAGTTTCTCCAACGGGACGTACTCGACGCCGAGCGCCTCGGCGGCGGGGTTGCGCGCGACGTCGAAGGCCAGCACGCGGCAGCCGAAGCCGCGCATGATCTGGGCGAAGCACACGCCGATCTTGCCGGTGCCGACGACGCCGACCGTCTTGTCGTGCACGTCGAACCCGAGCAGGCCCTCAAGGGCGAAGTTGCCGTCGCGCACGCGGTTGTAGGCGCGGTGGACGCGGCGGTTGAGCGTCATGAGCAGCGCGACCGCGTGCTCGGCCACGCCGTGCGGCGAGTAGGCGGGCACGCGCGCGACCGAGATGCCGTGGCGCGCGGCGGCGGCGAGATCGACGTTGTTGAAACCGGCGCAGCGCAGCGCGAGGTGCTTCACGCCGAGCGAGGCGAACGTGGCGAGCACGGCGGCGTCGGCGTGATCATGCACGAACAGGCAGGCCGCCTGCGCGCCGGCGGCAAGCGCGGCCGTCTCCGGCAGGAGACGGGCCTCGAGGAAAACGAGCTCGTGGCGGCCGGCGTTGGCCGCGCTGAGGAACTGACGATCGTAGGGCTTGGTGCTGAAGACGACGACGCGCATGCCGTCAGTCTTGGCTCAGCCGCCCTGCTCCGCAAGCCAACGCTCGGCCTCGATCGCGGCCTGGCAGCCCATGCCCGCGGCGGTGATCGCCTGGCGGTAATGGTGGTCGGCGCAGTCGCCGGCGACATAGACGCCGGGCGTCTTCGTCTTCACCTGGCTGTGGCCGGCGGGGACGAAATAGCCCTGCCCGTCGGTGTCCACGGCGTCCTTGAACGGCGCGGTGTTCGGCACGTGGCCGATGGCGACGAAAATGCCCTTCACCGGCAGCACGCTCTCGGCGCCGGTCTTGACGTTCCTGATGCGCAGGCCGCTGACGGCGCCCTGTTCGACGCCTTCGACGGCGACCGGCACGCTGTCCCACACGCACTGGATCTTTTCATGCGAGGTGGCGCGATCGGCCATGATCTTCGAGGCGCGCAGCGTGTCGCGGCGGTGGACGAGGTGGACCTTGCTGGCGAAGCGGGTGAGGAACAGGGCCTCCTCGGCCGCGCTGTCGCCGCCGCCGATGACGGCGACCTCCATCTTGCGATAGAACGCGCCGTCGCAGGTCGCGCAGGTGGTGACGCCCTTGCCGCCGTAGAGCTCCTTCTCGCCGGGGATGCCGGTCATGCGCGGGGAGGCGCCGGTGGCGATGATGACGACCTTGGCCTTGATCTCGCGATCGGCGAGCTGGAGCGAGTAGGGCCAGCTCTTCGTGTCGAGGCCCACCACGGTGCCGCTTTCATAGCGCGTGCCGAACTTCGCGGCCTGCTTGCGCAGGTTCTGCATCAGCATGAAGCCGTCGATGCCTTCCGGGAAACCGGGGAAATTCTCGACCTCGGAGGTCGTGGTCAGCTGCCCGCCGGGGAGCGTGCCCTCGATCACGAGGGGCGAGAGATTGGCGCGGCCGGTGTAGATGGCGGCGGTGAGACCGGCGCAGCCGGTGCCGACGATGACGACGTTTTCAACTTGGGCGGACATGGTGGGAAGCGGCGAAAAGAGCCCAACAACCGGGCTGGTGCAACCCCGGAGATTTCCCGGTGCCGCCGGTCGCCGGTTTCCAGTCCCCGCAGGCGGCAAGCGATGCACAGCATTGGGCGTCCGGTGCGCAGAGGGGGAGGCCCGAAACCCCGATAATCAACCTCTCGATCCACCACCATGAAAAGCTTCGCACTCGTCACCCTGTTGCTCAGCGGCCTCGTTTTGGGGACGTCCGGGCGGCTCCTTGCGGACACCCGGGTGGGGACGGACAACCGGCCGCGCTGGCTCACCGAGCTCTCGACCGCCAGCCGGGTCGGGTACGATTCGAATCTCTACGCGGTGGACAATTCCCGTCCGGGGGTGCCGCTGGCGGATCGTGGCGCATGGAACGGTTCGTTCGGGTTCAAGGTGGCCGTCTCGGTCTCGGCCCTGGCTGACGCTCCGAAGGACGCCTTGCAGCTCGGCTACGCGCCGACCTTCACCTGGTTCGAGGGTGCGTCGGGCGAGAATTATACACAGCACCGCTTCACGCTCCTTTCGGCCGGCCGGCGCGATGCCTGGAGCTGGTCGTTCGACAACACCGCGACCTACATCCACGGTCCGGACGATTCCCCGCGCTTCAACACCTACAACATCTTCGGCATGGGGTTTGTGCGCGATCGCCGGAGCCAGTTGCAGGACGCCGGCAAGGGCTGGCTGAGGTACGACGGGGCCGGCTATTTTGTCCGCGGGACGCTGGCCGCACAGGTGTGCGATTATCGCACCGAACTTCGCGCGCCTACGGCCGCGGAAGCCGGGCGCCTGAACTGGGTGGACCGCAACGATCTCAACGGCGGTTTCGACCTCGGATGGAAGGTTTCCCCGGCCACCAGCCTGTTTGTCGGCGGGCGTTGGGGGCGCCAGCAGCAGGCCACGACACCGTGGATGCCCAAATCCAGTTCCAATCGCTACACACGCGCCCTGCTCGGCCTCGAGGGCCGGCCGGCGAAATGGCTGTCCTGTTCGCTCGTCGGCGGACCGGATTTCCGGCGCTATGCCGCCGCCACCCAATGCATGACCGACCGGACGCCCGTGACGTGGCACTACGCCGCCAACGCCACCGCCACGCTTGGTGCGGCCGACAGCCTCGCCTTCACGGCGAAGCAGGAGCGCTGGCTCAGCAGCACCGGCCAGAGCGCTTACGATGGCAAGTCGCTTTCCCTGACCTGGCAGCATGGATTCAACGAAGTCTGGGGTTTGTCGCTCGGCGCGCAGTTGCAGCAGGGCAAATATCCTTCGCCGATCGTGCGCAACGACGTCCTCTACGCCGGCCAGGCGCAGCTGCGCTGGCGCGCTTCCCGGCAATGGGTGGCCACGCTGGACGCGACGCTCCAGGATGCCGGCGATCTGCTGGATCTGCCGGCCGCGGCCGGGCGTGGTTTCCGGCGCACGGTCGTGGGCTTCGGCATCCAGTACTCGCCCTGAGCCGGGCGGTCTTTTCCCGGGCTTGCGCCCGGCCCGGGGTTGGCCGAAGGTGCCGCCGCCGTGTCCACGCCCGCGCCATCCTCCGTCAAAACCTACTCGCACGAACCCGTGTGGGACGCGAAGCGCTGGCTGCCCACCACGGCCGACGAGGTGAAGGCGCGCGGGTGGGATTGCCTGGACGTCGTCATCGTGTCGGGCGACGCCTACGTGGATCACCCGGCCTTCGGCACCGCCGTCATCGGCCGCCTGCTCGAGTCCGAAGGCTTGCGCGTGGCGATCCTGCCGCAGCCGAACTGGCGCGACGACCTGCGCGATTTCAAGAAGTTCGGCGCGCCGCGGTTGTTTTTCGGCGTCACGGCCGGCTGCATGGACTCGATGGTCAACCGCTACACGGCGGCCCGCAAGCCGCGCAGCGAGGACGCCTACACGCCGGGCGGCGAAACCGGCTTCCGGCCGGATTACGCGACCACGACCTACTGCCAGGTCCTGAAAACACTCTTTCCCGGCGTCCCGGTCATGATCGGCGGCATCGAGGCCAGCCTGCGCCGTGTGACGCATTTCGACTACTGGTCCGACACGCTGAAGCCCTCGATCCTCGTCGAGAGCGGCGCCGACCTGCTGGTCTACGGCATGGGCGAGCTGCCGCTCCGCGAGACGGTCCGCCTGCTGAAGCGGGGCGTGCCGTTCGCCTCGCTCACGACCATCCCGCAGACCGCCGTCCTGCTGCCGCCCGGCGAGACCGCGCCCAAGAACAAAAACTGGGACGACTACACCCTGCACTCCCACGAGGAATGCCTCGGCGACCGCGCGCTCTATTCGAAGAATTTCAAGGACATCGAGACCGAGTCCAACCGCGTGCGCGCCCGGCGGCTGTTCCAGCAGACGGGCGACCGCCTGCTCGTCGTGAACCCGCCGTTCCCGACGATGAGCGAGGGGGAGATCGATTCGTCGTTCGACCTGCCCTACACGCGCCTGCCGCACCCGAAATACCGCAAGCGCGGGCCGATCCCGGCCTACGAGATGATCAAGCACTCGATCAACATGCACCGCGGGTGCTTCGGCGGGTGCAGCTTCTGCACGATCTCGGCGCATCAGGGCAAGTTTGTCGCCTCGCGTTCCAAGGCTTCCATCCTGCGCGAGGTCGAATCGATCAAGCAGATGCCCGATTTCCGCGGCACGATCAGCGACCTGGGCGGTCCGTCGGCCAACATGTACCGGATGAAGGGCAAGGAACAGTGGATCTGCGACGAGTGCGTGCGCCCGAGCTGCATCTGGCCCGATGTCTGCCGCAACCTCGACACCGATCACACCGCGCTCCTCGACATCTACGAATCCGTCCGCAACACCGACGGCATCAAGCACGCCTACGTCGCCAGCGGCATCCGCTACGACCTGTTCCTGCACGACAAGGACAAGCGGCCCGAGGTGAAGGCCAGCCACGAGCAATACGTCGAGGAACTCGCCGCGCACCACGTGCCCGGCCGCATCAAGGTCGCGCCCGAGCACACCAGCGACCACGTGCTGCGCGTCATGCGCAAGCCGACCTTCAAGCTGTTCTACAAGTTCAAGGAGAAGTTCGACCGGGCGGCGGCCAAGGCCGGCAAGCCCGACATGCCGGTCACGCCGTATTTCATCAGCTCGCATCCCGGCTCGCGGCCCGAGGACATGGCCGAGCTCGCGCTCAAGACCAAGGATCTCGGTTTCCGCCTCGAGCAGGTGCAGGATTTCACGCCCACACCCATGACCGTCGCCACCGAGATCTACGCCACCGGCGTGCATCCCTACGACGGCAAGCCGGTGTCCTGCGCGCACACGCCCGAGGAAAAGCAGGAGCAGCGCAGCTTCTTCTTCTGGTACAAGCCCGAGATGAAGGCCGCGCTCCGTTCCTCCATGCAGCGTCTTGGCCTCGACGATCTCGCCCGGCGTCTGCTCGACGAAAAGAAGCCGACGCGCGATGTCACGCCGTCGCCGCACATCGCCCCCTGCGGCCTGCAGGCGCCGGGCGCGCGGCTGGCCGCCGCGACGGCGAAGCCGAAGCGCTCGAAGAAACCCGCCGACCTCGACGAGATGCTGCGCGCCGCCGGCGTGAAGACCGTCCGGGATCAGCCGCCGGCCCCTTGAACCGGTTGCGGCCGAGGGCGCTGCGATCCCGCGGGCCTGGCGTCCGGGCCGAACGGTCCCGATCCGGTGGTGACTCGGTTTGCCGTAGCGGCGCGCAGTGAGTGCCGTTTCTTCGGACGGCGGTCATAGAGCATCCCAACCCGGCGGAGCCGGAACCGAACCCCAAGCCCCAGGGGTTTTGGCCACAAAAAACACCAGGAGCTCTTGGCCAGGCAGGAGGATATTTTCCGCGCGCCTATAGGCGCCTTGAGCGCTTTACCCACCGCCGGGTTCTCGTGTTTTTCGTGGCCATAACATGCTTCGGGGTTGGCGAGGATTAACGTCTCAATCCTTGTCGTGGTTCGCGAGTGAGGGACTCAATAAATCTGCAGCCACGGACCTTCGAGCCGGACTCAACTCGGCTCCGAAGGGGTTTGTAACGTGTTACGTTACAAGCCGGCTTGAGGCGTACGGTCACAGAAACACTTAAGCCGACGTAGACCTCCGCGACAGATTTCGTCCAAACTGAGTCACTACCCCCGATCCCGATCCGTTGACAGGTGCGCGGTACGGCGCATCGTGAGGGCATGAATCCAACCGCGTTTCTCCGCACCGTATTTTCCTTGTTGCTGGGCCTGGCCGTGCTGGCGGGCGTGCCCGGGGCGGCGGCGAAAAGCGCGGCCGGGGAAAAGCGTGCCGAGATCGACGAGATGGCGGATGGCATGCTCAAGGAGCTTTACCAGCTGAAGCCGATGGCCAGGGATCAGGTGAAGAAGGCCGCCGGTTACGCCGTGTTCAGCAACGTCGGGGTGAATCTCGTGTTTGCGAGCTTCGCGGGCGGCCGCGGCGTGGTCGTGGACAAGAAGGGCCGTCGCACCTACATGAAGATGGGCTCGGCCGGCCTCGGCCTCGGGTTGGGCGTGAAGGATTTCCGGGCCGTTTTCATTTTCCGCACCCGGGAGAAACTCGAAACGTTCGTCGAAAAGGGCTGGGACTTCAGCGGGCAGGTGGACGCGGCCGCGAAGTCGGACAAGAAGGGCGGGGCCATCGCCGCGGCCGAGACCGCCATTGCCGACGTCGAGGTGTACCAGATCACCAAGAACGGCCTCGCGCTCCAGGCCACCCTGCAGGGCACCAAATACTGGAACGACAAGGATCTCAACTGACCTGCGCTCAAGCCTCCGCCGGCCGCGCCGATGGAACGGCTTTCCCTCTCGCATGTTGTTTTTCAAGCGCATCCTCGACGTCAAAAAAAGCGCGGCTCCCGCCGAACGGCGGGGCGGCGAACGTTACGCCGTTCGCCCCGATTTTCCGGTCAAGACGATCGTGAACATCGCCGGGCGTGACGACCTGGGGCAGCCGCTGGAGAACAGTCCGGGCATCGACTGGACCGGCCGCCTCATCAACCTGTCGGCGAGCGGTGCGCGGGTGCAGCTGCCGCGCACGGTCATCGCGCAACGCGGCGACGCCTGCACGCTGCGCATCGACGTTCAGGGCTACGTGCTGGAGGTTCCCGGCATCGTCGCGCACGTGGCGGAGCGCCGCGACTCGCTCGTCTTTGGCCTGACGCTCGATCTGGGCTCCTCGCCCGCGCAACTCGCCTTCCGCCAGCTTGTCGAGCTGGTGGCGCTCGGTTCCACGCTCAAGCTCGTGCGGCCGGCGCAACCCGACGAATCCGGCTACATCGTGGAGCAGTACGCCGGCGAACCCGCCTCGCGCCTCACGATCTGGCGCCAGATGGTCGGACGCGAGGTCGCGGCCTTCGAGTTTCAGATGAAGGATTGCATCGTGCGCGGCCTCGCCGGACGGCAGGGCCTCGAGTGTTTCGACGGCGCCGCCACCGGACGTCCGGTGAAGGGTGCGAAGGAGGATGAAATCCAACGGCTCTACCAATGGGTCGTGCTCAATCTGGCACCCGCCGTGCCGGCGGATGTGCGCGATTTTCTGATGCGCATCGCGGCCTGAGCGTCGCGCACGTCATCGGCCGCGAAGTTTTCCCGTCGGTGGGAAGCGCGACCCGCGCTTTCGCAAATCGCGGAAAGGGTCGCCTTCGGCGTTCAGTGCGCTTGTCGTTTGCCATCAGTAGTTAGGGTGCTTCGCCACGGGTTGGCTCGTGCGGTATAAAGAGGGCGGCGCGCCGCGCGGTTTTCCGCTCGCGGTCAATGCGTCGGCCTCCGCCTCGATAAAAATCTGAAACTCTTCGTTTCGTGCGGAGTTCTTCCCACTATGAATCCCTCCCGTGTCACCCTCGCTGCGGTCCTGCTCGTCGGCTTTCTTTCCGCCGCTGCCGTCTCCCGTGCCAATCACGTTGCCGACGAACTGCCGTTGACGACGTCGGCCTTCACGCCACCGGAACCCACCATGGTCGTCGCCCCGACGAACATCCCCGGCCGCTACCGCAATGCCATCGTGCCGTTGAGCCTCGAGCTCGATGCCCAGGGGCGTGTGCTGCATGCCGGGCTTCACCGCGGTCGCGACCGCAGTCTCGAGCGCCATCTGTTGCCCGTCGTGGCGCAGTGGCAGTTCAAGCCCGCGCTCCGTGACGGTCGTCCCGTGCCGGTGCGCGTCGTGCTCCCGGTCGAACTCGTCGAGAACGCCGCCCGCTGACACGCTCCCGGATTCCATCGCGGGCCGCCCCAGTCGGGCCGCAACCAGTTTCCCCGCGCAAGCGCCGGCCGTCGCCCGCGCGCCCCGGAGTCTTGTTTCCCCGGCATCGGCTTGATGCCGCCTTGCCCCAGACCAATGTTCGTATTACGAACATTGGTATGAGCACTTACCTTCCCTCGCGATTGGCCGGGGTGATGGCCCTGGCGGATGTGATTGATGCGATTGACCGGGAGCTGACCAAGGAAATGCACCGTCGCCGGGAAGCCCGACGACCGCGGATCAAGCGTGGTGCGACGTTACGCCCGAGTGACGACACGCCGCTGTGGAATGCGCTGGTTTCCCTCGTGGAACCGCGGCTGAAGCATCGTGGGTCCCGTGCTTTGCTGGCGCGTGAACTGGGTCTTCATAGCGCGCGGATCGGTGACTATTTCAAGCGTCATGCCGCCATGCCCGATGCCGAACGGACTTTGCGCCTCTTGGTCTGGCTCAGCCGTCAACCACCCGGAAATTCCCCGGCCGTGTTTTGAGGCCAATGTTCGTATTACGAACATTGGCCGGGAAGCGTTTTTCCCGAGAAAACTGACGTAAGGGTTTCGGTGGCCAATGTGCGGGGCGTTTTTCCCTCTGAAAAGTGACCTGGCTGGAGCATTAAGAGCCTCGCGGCAAATCGCCGAATGCTCGAGATTTTCAATCCAATGTTCGTATTACGAACATTGGATTGGGTGCGTCGCGGAGCGGATTAAGCCGGGAGGGTAGCGGGCGACGTGAACCGGCCGCAGGGGGCGGCGAGTTGCTCAGCGGGCCGCTTTGGCGTCGAAGGATTTGAGGGAGGCCTCGGCGGCGGCGATTTCTTCTTCGCTGCGGGCGATCTTCCGGCGAAGTTCGGCCTGGTGGAATTCGAGGTCGCGGAGCAGGTCGGGGTTTTCCTTGATGAACCTGCGCTTTTCCTCGTTGCGTTCGAGGGCGGTGTTCATGTCGGCGAGTTCGGCGGACTTCCGGCGCAGCAGCATCTGCAGGCCCTCGTGCATGATTTCGGCGAGGGGGCGTCCGTGGAGCGCCTTGCGCACGGTTTCGTCGAGGGCGGGAGCGCCCGTGGTTTTTCCCGCCTGCATGAGCTGGAGCTTGTGCTCCTGCACCACCGCGTCGAACCACCGCCACTCGTCCGGCGTGAGTTCATGCACCATTCTGGCCCGCCAGAGCGTGAGCGCCATCGGCGTCTCCGCTTCAACCGGTTGCCGGAAGGGCGAGGTGCGGGCGCATCCCGCGAGCGCAACCAAGAGCAACAGGATGGCCGGTTTGAAAAGCGGGACGGGGTTACGGCTCATGCCGCCACCCTACCGCCAATCCCGGAGGACTCTAGGGAAATCCTCGGCCCGGGACGCCGCGGCGGGCGTGGGCGATGTCGCCGAACGATTCGAGATAACGGAGGGTCCGGCGGCTGAGTTCGTCGAGCGAGATGATGTCGCCTTGGCGGAGCTGGTAGCGGCGGAGGTTGGCGGTTTGGTGCACCGGCGTACACGCGTACACATGCCCGCGGGCGCAGTCTCCTTGCGGAAAAATTCGAGCAGCCCCGATGTCAGCCGGCAGGCCGGGTTGCGCCGGTTTTGCTCAGGCGGATACCAGACCCAAGGCCTTCTGCGTTTTCTTCGGCAGGCCGGCGGCCACGAGGTCGTAGCTGCGGCGGATGCGGGCGTTGAGTTCGGGCTCCGGCAGGGCGGCGAGGTCTTCGACCTTGGCCCACATCCGCTTGGCGCAGTACGGCGCCTGGATGATGCCATCAATCGCCGTGAGTTCGTCGAACTCCCCGGGGGTGCACTTGAAGATCACGCCCGCGACCGTGCCGGCGTCGAGCACGAGGATGAGGAACATCTTGCCGGCGACTTTGTGCACGAGGCACTCGCCCCATTGTTTCACGACCGTCGTGTGCGGGAGCGAGAGGGCAAAGGACTGGAGCCGGGCGAGGCGCATGGGGACAGGCTGCTTTTGAACCATGGCCGGCAGGGAGGCGATGGGTAAATTCCGGCCGGGGCGTCCGCTAAAGGCAGGAGGGATTGTGCCGATGCGCATCCGATGCAGGCGTTGGTTGCCCACGCACCGTTCCAGCCTGCCTCCACCACGCACATGACACCCAAAGCGATTCCGCTCTGCTTTCTGCTGCTGGCCGGTCTGCTGCCGGCGGCCGAGATCAGCCAAACCGACAGTTTCACGACCTCCGGCACCTTCTCGGGCGCAGGGAACCACGACTTGATTCCCGACGGCCTGTTCACGGCGACTTTCCAGCCGTTCGATGGCAGCTTGGGCACGCTCGAATCGTTTTCGATCGTCTGGACCCTGAACGTCACATGGGACTACACCCTCGGCGCGGGGGACAATCACTCGGTCGGCGGCGGCGTCACCGCCTACCTCAACAACGTCAGCTACAATGGGTCTGGCGGAGGAGGCGGCCACTCGTTGCCCGGCACGGGCACGCGCAGCCTCAATCCGAATGTCACATCCACCTACACCGTGGCCTCCATTTCCGGCGGCACCGGAGCCAGTCTGCTGGCCATCGTCACGGGCGACGATCCCTTCCAGGCCCGTTACGAGGAAACCTTCAGCGGGTCGTTCATCGGAAACCCGTCCATCAACCTGACCGCCCTGGCCGGCGTGACGCTCACCTACACCTACACGCCTGCGGCCGTTCCGGAGCCGTCGACCTATGCGCTGCTGGCGGGGGCGGTCGCTCTCGGCGGGGCCGGGTGGCGTCATCGGCGCCGGTAGGGCCGGGCGAACCGGTCGGGCAAGATCGCGGCACCTCCGTCGGACCGGAGGCGCTTTTTTGAGCGTGATTTTTCGCGCTTGGCAGCGGTGCGCCGCGGCGGAAAAGTCGCGGCATGAATTATCGGACCAAGGCGGAGTTTTTCATCCAAGGCATCACGCAGGGCTTCGTGGAAGCCAGCGAAGTCATCGCGTGGTCGGATGAGGTCGTCACGGTCGCCGACAAGCCGGAGGACTGGATGCTGGAGATTTCCAGCTGCGGCCCGGACGACCGGATGGTCGTGCTCAGCCACCTGAACACCATCAAGGGTGTGGCCGACCCGGTCGAGCTGGCCGCCCTCCTGAAGGCGAGGGGCATCGGTTAAGGGACGGGCCGGCGGGTTGGCCGGGTCTCAGGCGCCGGCTGCGTTCCGCCTGCGGCGCAGGATCGCCAGCCCTAGGGCGACGAGGCCGGCGATCATCGCATAGGTCGAGGGCTCGGGAATGGGAGATTCCGACGCGATGAGCTGCAGGGAGGAACCGGTGAGGACGAAGGCGTAGTGGTAGTAGGGATGTTGGTAGCCGCCGATATCGTAGCCGGCGATGCCAGTGCCGATCTGGAAATCGGTGGCATCGAAATCGTCGAGGGTGGCGCCGGAGAAATCGAACAGCGTGTAGGTGTTGGCGCGAAAGCCGTGGGAGTTGGCGAGGTTGACGATGACCTTGCCGCCGGTCGGGCCGGTCAACGTCCCGCCGGAGACGCGGATCAGGTCGCTTGGGTTGCCGAGGTCGAGACTGATCGCCGAGCCGGCGTCGAGCGTGAGGCCGCCTCCGAAGGTCATGGTGCCGAACCAACTGCCGGGGGTGAGATGGGCGCCGCCTGACAGCGTGACGAGGCCGCCGAAGCTGCCGGTGCCTTGCAGCGTGGCGCCATTGGCAATGTGGACCACCGGGCTGGCCAGCGAGGCCTGGTCGCCGAGAACCAGCCGGCCGGCGTTGATGAACGTGTCGCCGGTGTAGGTGCCGGTGCCGTTAAAGTAGAGGGTCCCGTCGCCATTTTTGACCAACGAACTGCTGCCGGAGAGCGTGGAGGTGATCGTGAGGGGCCAGAGTTCCCCTTCAGGGTCGGCGCTTTGTGGGACGTTGAAGGTGGCGTTGCGCAATTCGAGGTCGGCGTCGATGCGGGCGCGCGTCAGGCTCGGGGTCACGCTGATCGAACCGTCGAGGATGAAGCGGCCGTTGCCGGACTGGGTGATTAGGCCTCCGATCATCGTGACGTCGCGCAGCGTGGTGGCCTGGCCGGTGGTGGAGACGGTGGAGAGGGTGCCGCGGTTGAGCACGATGGCGGTGTTGCCGGCACCCGAGCCGAGGGACTCGCCGTCCACCGCGAGGGTGCCCCAGTAATTGACGGTCACGGTGCTGTGATCGGCGAAGGTGCCTTTCTCGCCGGTGAAGGCGGCAAGCAGGGTGCCGTTGTCGACCGTGGTGCCGCCGGTGTAGGTGTTGCTGGCGGAGAGGACCAGGGTGCCGAAGCCCTTCTTGGTGAGCGTGCCGGAGCCGGAGATCACTCCGCTTTGGGTGGCGGTGCCGGAGGCGAGGCTGAGGTAGTGCAGGGAGGAAACGGCGAGGGCACTGGCGCGGACATCGCCGGGTTGGAAGGTGTGGATCGTGCCGACGGAGGGATCCATGAGGTCGATGGAATGGTAGGCGAACAAGCCCTCACCCGCCGAGTTGGCGGTGAGCACGTAGACCAGACCGGTGTCTGGATCCACCGTCATGCTGGTCTTGCCGCCGAAGCCGTTGCCGGCATCGAGCGTGGTATCGAGGCCGTAATTGCCGAGGAAGGCGCCGGTGGCATAGCTGTAGATGGCGCCACCGGCGCTGTCGGCGAAAGTGGTAAAGACGAAGCCGCTGGAGGTGATGACGAAGGCGTTGCGGTCGGTGTGGGTGTTGCCGAGGGCGAAGTCGCTGACGTAGGCGAGGGTGTCGGGATTGTAGCGGGTGATGCGGTGATTTAGGGTGTCGATGACGTTGAGCAATCCGTCGGGGCCGAAACGCAATGCGCCGACACCGCTCGACGCGGCGACACCCGTGGAGTTGGTCCAGGGCATGAGGTCCGCGTTGGCATGACGGTAGATGCCCGGAGTGTCTCCTCCATGGCCGTTGACCGTGTAGAAGACCTCGACGGGGCCGCCGGGGGTGGTTGGGGCGCGCAAGAGGATATTCCCGGGGATCAGCTGCAGGTTGCCGATCCGCTGATTGTCCGTGACCGCGATCGGGCTTTGTTGGAAGCGGATCGAGCGGTTGAGACTCAGGCCGCCGGTGAAATAGTATGCACCGGGATTGACCGGATTGATCGCCACCGAGCTGCTCGGCTCATCCGGGTCCGAGTAAGGCTCGAAGAGATTCACATTGAAGGGAGTGAGATCGAACTCCTTTTGCCAGCCCAGCACGGGATTGAAGATGACAGGGCTGGAGTAGGATTCCTGCGTGGTGAGAAGGAGGAGCCGTTGCCCGGAGTTGTGCGTTTGGGTGGGTATCTCGAGGCCGATGAAATAACTGTGCTGCGGGGGGAGCGGAATGGCCTCCGCAGGCTGGAGCGAAACCTGCGCGGGCAGCGGCAGGGCGGCGAGGGCGAGGGCGGTGAAAAGGGTGGCAGGCGCGAGGCGGGACATGCGGTGCTGGGTGACGCGGACGAAACTGCCGGCCCAAGACATCCGGGGCAACGGACCAAACCCCGTAGCACTACGGGGGATGGCTTTTGCGCCGGGCTTGCAGGGAGGCGGCGGTTGGCGCTGAGTGATCGGCGGTTTGTCCACCACGCGCCCATACCTGAACCTGGCCATCATTGGCGGGCTGACCCTGGTCTTTGCCGGGTTTGCCGCACTGGGCATCTCGCTGGCGGCGAACCGCACCGGAGCACGGGCGCTGCCGGACGGGAAAAACGCGCGGCTCGAATGGCTGGCCGATCCCGGCGCGCAACTCGACGTGGCGGCGGTGGCGGCCCGGCCCGCCGGAGACTGGAAATCCTGGGACGGGAAAAGCCACCTCGTGGCGGCGCGCGGCGAGGCGCTGTGGCTGCGGCTGACGGTGCGCAATCCTTCGGACCGAATGCTGCGCGGTGTCATGCAGGACACGGAAATTTATACCGACCGGGTGGAGGCGTGGTTCGCGGAAAGCGGCGTCGAGCCCGGCCGGTGGCGGCAGATGGTCAGCGGCGAGTCGACGCCGGTCACGGAGCGCCCGTGGTGGGCGCTGGCGACGGCCTTCGAGGTGGAGGTGCCGCCGGGTGGGGAAGCGGTCGTGTATGTGCGCGAGACGGATTACTATTTCCCGCAGTCCTGGTGGTGGTGGTGGCCGCGCCACGAAGACTACCTGTCGGCGCAGTGGCGCGAGGTTTTGGTCAAGGGCGCTGGCCTGGGGGCGCTGGCCGCGATCTGGCTCTACAATCTCGTGCTCTGGGCCCGGCTGCGCTTTGCGGACATGGGCTATTATGTGGGCTATGCCGGCGCGGCGGCGCTGTTCAACTTCACGGAATGCGGCGGGCTGGCGCTTTTCGGCGTGGTCGCCGCGCCGTGGCGGATCGGGGTCGAGGTCTGGTTGCTGGCGATCTCGGCGTTGTTCGCGATCCCGTTTGCGCGGCGGTTTCTCGAGACGGCGCGCCATGTGCCGCGCTGGGACCGTGGCCTGGTCCGGTTCTGGCGGGTCTGGTGGATCGTCGTACCCGGGGCGCTGACGCTGCCGTGGACCGGCGTGAATTTCTGGCTGGGCGCGGGCATCCTCGGCACGGCCCTCACCCATGTGTTGTTGATGGGCACGGCGCTGGTCGTCTGGCGGCGCGGCCATGCGTCGGCGCGCTACTTCGTGCCGGGTTTCGGCGCGCTGTTGCTCTGCGGGCTGCCGGCGGCCTTCGTCTGGAGCGGAGGCGGCGACGTGCATTTCATGGTCATGCTGCTGCTGATCGGCGCGGTGCTGGAGATGCTGCTGCTGTCGTTCGCGCTGGCGGACCGGTTTGTGCGCACGCAGCAGTTGCTCGTGGCGGAGACGGAGCAGCGGCGGGCGATCGAGGAGGGTTACGCGGACGAATTGGAACTCGAGGTGCGCGAGCGCACGACCGAGCTGGCGGTCGCCAACGCCGACAAGGACCGCATGCTGGCGATCGTGGGCCACGATCTGCGCGGGCCGCTGACGGGCCTGATGCATGTGGCCGATGCCAACAAGGGCGAGGTGGCGCGCGAGGTGACGCGCACCGTCGGCACGGTGCTGTTGCTGATGGAGGACCTCGTGCTGTGGGGCCGGCTGCGGGCCGGGGCGGTTCATACCTCGGCGCATCCCGCCGACAGTCTGGTGGCCGCCGCGGTGGCACTGCACCGCACGCAGGCCGAGCAGGCTGGCGTCGTGCTGACGGTGGATGTGCCGGCGGAGTTGGCCGTGAAGACGGACCTCGTGCTTGCTCAGACGCTCGTGCGCAACCTGCTGGCCAACGCATTGAAGTTTGCCGAGCGCCGCGTGGTGCTGCGTGCCGGGCGGCCGGCGGGCAACGTCGTGCGCTTCACCGTCAGCAACGACGGCCCGCCGCTGCCGCCGGAAGTGGCCGCGCGTTTCGCCGCCGGGGAGAACGCGCCGATCACCGCGACCGGCGGCCTCGGCCTGCGCCTGTGCCGGGAAATCTGCGCCGCGCTCGGCACGAAGCTCGAGGCCGGCGTCGCCCCCGAGGGCGGCACGGAGTTCAGTTTTACCCTGCCGGTCGCCGCCGCCGCCGGCTTCCTCAACCATTCATGAGATGAGCCCCGTACCCCGGATTCGCGTGATGATCGTGGAGGATCAGGGACTGGTCCGGTCGCTGTTCGAGCGCTGGCTGGCGGCGATGCCGCGCTTCACGCCGGCCGGTTCCGCGCGTTCCGGCGAGGCGGCGCTCCGGCTGGTGGAGAAGGAGCGTCCCGATGTCGTGATGGTGGACCTGCAGCTGCCCGGCATGGACGGCCTGGAATTCGTGCGCGCTGCGCGGCAGTTTCGTCCGCACCTGCGCGCGCTGGTGGTGTCGTCGCTCACCGATCCTATCGCCCTCACCCGCGTGCATGAGGCGAACGTCGAGGGCTACATTGAAAAGGACGCCACCCCCGAGCAGCTGGCCGCGGCGTTGGAGGCCGTGGCGGCCGGCGAGAACCATTTTTCCAGGAAGTTCCGCGACACGCTGGCCGCGGAGAGCGCGAAGGTGGAGGGTGTGGGCAGGATCCTGTCGCGGCGCGAGCAGCAGGTGCTGGAGATGGTGCTCGCGCGCAAGACCAACCGCGAGATCGGCGACCAATTCGGGCTGGGCGTGCGCACGATCGAGTTCCACCGCGCCAACATCATGCAGAAGCTCGGCGCCAGGAACCTGCAGGAGCTGATGGAAATCGCGGCGCTCCGGGGCTGGAAGCAGAGGGGCGAAGGAAGGCGCGAGGCCTGAGGGGGGGCGCGGCTTGTCTTCAACCGGCAGGCGGGAGCAACTCGCACCAAGGCGCGGAGATACCGGGTGGGATGTTGCCGGATCCGGTTTTCGCCCTTGAGGGGAGGACGCAGCGTTTTCGGTCCGGCGGTGTCCGACGAATCCTTCTTTGATCCAGCTGATCCGGCTGCGCCGCGGGGGCGGTTGGCCTCGGTGTGTGTTTGCCGCGACCGCGGGCGCGGTGGCGCCGTTGGTCAAGCGCATCTCCTCAGAGGAAATCCGACGGGAAACCGGCCGAAGTGGCGAATCTTTGAACGGTTTGAGCTGGGGGGCCGTCTGTCATGGTATACCCCCTCGTGATCTCCACCCTTGTTATCCCGGCCCTGTGCGTTGCCCTCGTTTTGCTCGTGGTGATCGATTGCCGGGCCTGCGGACGCGACTGAGACGGCGGATTGCCTCAGGCAAGGCGGGGTGTTGCAGAGGGAAGGCACGCGAAGGCGCCAGAGAAGGCGCTACCTGATCCGGTTTTCGCCCTTGGGGGTGAGGGCGTAGAGCTTTTCGGCGCGGCGGTGTTCGATGAGGCCCTCCTTGATCCACGCGGCCAGCTGCTTCTTCTCCACGGCCCGGGCGTAGCTCTCCGGGATCGTGCCGTCGGAGCCCATGAACAGCGTCTTCAGCTGGAAGGCCAGTTGGGATTTCGGAGGCGTCATGGTCGGGGAAGGCGGTGCTGCCAGTAGCCGGGTTTGCGGCGGAGGTGCATGACGGCGAGAATCCAGATGTCGTCGGGGCTTTCAACGTAGATGATGCCGTAGGGGAATTCGCCGGAGAAATCCCGGCGGGCGGGCTGACGGATGAAGCGAAAGGTGCCGGGAGATGCGCAGGCTTCGGCGATCAGGTGATCGATGACAGCATAGAAGCGCTGGCCCAGCTCTGGGTGGATGGCCGCGTAATAGCGTGTTGCTTCGATCAGCTCGATTCTGGCCTCGGGATGGAAGGCCGGCGGCTTCACTTACTTCAAACCCACGATCTTTCGAACCTCGGCCATGACCTGCTCCCCGGGGATCATCTGCACTTTGCCGTCCTCGATTTCCTTGAGGCGGCGGAGGACCTCGTCGCTCCAGGCTTTTTCGATCTCGGGGTCGGGGTCCTTGGCGGCGTCAGCGATCAGCTGCTCGATCAGTTCCGTGCGCTCGCCGTAGGGCAGGGCGCGGGCCTCCTCGAGGATTTCGCTGAACTTGCGCGGCATGGGAGGAATGAAGCCGGCGGGTGGCGGGGAAGCAAACGGTTTGGTGGGAGGTTCGCTGAGCCGGTCGGTCAAGAGTCAGAGACCCGAGGCGTTCGGCTCGTCCATAGTGGCAGCCGTCTCCGCTGGCCAATGGAACGCTCGATCGGCGGTGCGGTCCTGACAGGTTTGCCCCATGAGACGGCTGTTGCTTTTCGCCGCCCTCCTTGCCGGCCCGCTCCGGGCGGACGAGGCCGCGCCGCCGCCGAGCGTGAAGGAGAAGTTGAGCGCGCGAATTAAGGAGACCCTGCCGTCGGCCCCGTTGAAGCTGGAGGAGCAGGCGAAAACGGACGGGGAGGAAGTGCTCATGTTGGAGCCGATGGTGGTCAATGAATCCAAGGGCGCGCGCGAACTGGGTAAGTTGCTCACCGACGAGGAGCGACGGAAGGCGGAGGAAGCCTTCGCTCCCGCCAAGGGTGGCACGATCTACAAGAACGACCGGATTGAAGTCGGCGTCTGGTGGAAGCCCGGCGTCGGCTGGCAGTTCCTGCGGCTCAAGTGGTAAGGCGTTTCGCGAGCCACTGAACGAGGGACACAAGGACTGCCCGCATCGATCACGCCGGCATAAAAACCTAAAATCTGGCCCCATCCGGCCGGCTTTCTGGCTGCCCTCAATTGACCGAGCCTTTGGGCAACACGCTCTCAAGAACTGACGTGTCCGCTGGGTCATCGGATGAAAATATTCGTAGCTTGAACTAGCGATTCATCGACCATATCTTAGAAGCATATGATGTGCGGGGGGCTAACGCGCATGGCTTGCGGATTATTATTTAGTCAACCCCACACAGAAAATGGCAACAGACAGGCAGCTTATCGACGCGTTGGTAAAGGCAGCGGAGAAGACTCTCAATCGCTCACTGAGCAGTTCGGAGCGTTCGCGGCTTGTTGAGATTTTTAATGAGCGCCGAGGCTCTACTTTCCTGCGAGCCAAGGAATCAATCGTCCAGTTCGGGCAAATAAATGAAAGCCAGCTCGAACTAAGGGCCGCAGCCTCAGACGACGCGGATAGAGCGATCAAAGATCTTAAGGATGCTGCGGATCAATGGACGCCGGGAACATAGTTGTTTGGGTGGCCCAAGTCACTCCTAGCAATATCCCTGCAGATCCAGCCAATTGGACGTGGTATCTATTGGTTGCGATGCTTAGTGGCGTGGTGGGCTGGTGTATCGAGAACCGGCGAAAGGCTGCGGAGACCACGAAATTGGTAACAGAAAATGAGAAATTAACCGCTGAACTTAAGAAGCTGAATACAGAGGAAATTAAGCTTGCGGGTGATATCCTTGAGAAAGTTCAGAAGGCGAGGACTGCATATGCTGATGCTTGCGTTATCTGCAGAGATTTGGCGAAGGCGCTTACTGATCTTGTCAAAGCTAGGGCAGCTATGGCGGAGATAAACGCCACTAGAGCACTTTCGATTTAGATAGTCACAGGCGATAGATGGGTGTACTCTGATGGGCCATGGAGGCACGACCATGAGACCATTGAGCGAAGATTTGCGGCGGCGCATCCTCGAGGCCAGGCAGGCGG
>Ga0222425_100097_pt1 | contig 137732 bp, 138 predicted proteins | sample 2B1ome_2_FD_180089 | JGI IMG/M metagenome (GOLD analysis project Ga0222425, IMG submission 180089) | Enriched microbial communities from leaf-cutter ant dump, University of Wisconsin, Madison, United States - 2B150A (version 2) | ecosystem: Environmental > Terrestrial > Nest > Insects nest >... | reverse complement strand
GCGGCCACCATCAACCTACGTCTCTTCTGGATATCTTGCTTCACCCGCCAGCTCTACCCTGACCTGCATCATCTGGCACTTACCTGACCTGCATCATGTGACACTTGCCGCGTAATACGTTACAAACCCCTCGGAGCCGAGTTGGGTCCGGCTCGAAGGTCCGTGGCTGCAGATTTATTGAGTCCCTCACTCGCGAACCACGACAAGGATTGAGACGTTAATCCTCGCCAACCCCGAAGCATGTTATGGCCACGAAAAACACGAGAACCCGGCGGCGGGTAAAGCGCTCAAGGCGCCTATAGGCGCGCGAAAAACATCCTCCCGCCTGGCCAAGGGCTCCTGGTGTTTTTGTGGCCAAAACCTCTGCGGCTTGAGGTTTGGTTCCGGCTCCGCCGGGTTGGGATGCTCTATGACCGCCGTCCGAAGAAACCGCGCTCACTGCGCGCCGCTACGGCAAACTGAGTCACCACCCAGTCTCACGGCGACTCAATCACTGGATCCTTCGCTGCGCTCAGGATGACGGCATGGGGATGTTATCCGTGATCATCCGAGCAATCCGTGGTTAAAAATTCACGTTTCGTGCACGGTCGGCACGTGGTCGCGCATGACGGCGGCCCGGCTGCGTTCGGCGAAGGGCAGCCACTTCCGCTTCACCCAGCGGCGGTACATGATGACGCCGCGCAGCCATTCGTCGCAGGTCATGGCGACCCAGATGCCGACCAGGCCCCAGCCGAAATGGATGCCGAGCAGCCAGGCGTTGGGCACCCAGAGCAGCCACATGCACACGGCGCCGATCTGGACGGGAAAGCGCGCGTCGCCGGTGGCGCGAAGCGAATTGATGACGACGATGTTGAAGACCCGGCCGATCTCCAAAATGAAGGCGATGCGCAGCAGCAGCGCGCCGCCGGCGACGATCGCGGGATCGTGCGAGAAGAGCCCGATCAGGTGCGGAGCGATGATCGCGATGATCACCATGCCGCCCGCCGTGAGCATGAGGCAGAGCTTGAGGCTGCCGAGCAACTGACGGTAGGCCCCCTCGAAATTGCCGGCGCCGATCAGGCGTCCGACCACGATCTCCGTGCCGAGGCCGAGCGACAGGCTGAACAGGATCACGAGCGACTGCACCGTCTGCGCGTAGGTCATGATCGAGAGACTCGCGGCCCCCATGTGGCCGATGAAGCCGGTGACCAGGAGCAGCGCGAGCCAGTAGGACATGTGTTCGCCGGCGGCCGGCAGGCCGATGTGCAGGATGCGCCGGATGCGTTCGAGCGGGAGGTCGAACGGCGTGTTCCGGTGAAGGCGGATGCCCAGGCGGCGGCTCAGCAGGATGAGCAGCGCCGTCGTTGCGACCAGGCGGCTGAACACGCTCGCGCAGGCCACGCCTTCGACGCCCATCCTGGGCAGGCCGAACCAGCCGAACAGCACCAGCGACACACCGACGACGTTGATGATGTTCTGGCCGACCGTGACGAACATCACGTCGCGCGTGTTGCCGTGGGCGCGCAGGATCGAACCCACGGCCGTGTTGATCGCCTCGAGGAAGAGCGTGCCGCCCATGAGCGCCATGAAGGGCAGGGCGTAGCTCATCAGTTCCTCCGGCAGCTGCATCAGGCGCAGCAACTGCTCGTTGAAGCCGAAGATCACCGCGCTGGCGAGGAGGCCCATCCAGAGGTTCACCCCCAGCGCCGTGGACGCGATCCGCTCGGCGCCCTTGCGGTCGCCGGCGCCGAGGTGGTGCGTGATGACGACGCTCGTGCCGATGCCGATGAAATTGAAGCAGATCAGCGCCAGCATGATCAGCCGGTGCGAAACGCCGAGCGCGGCGACCGCGCCGTCGGAGATGTGGGCCACCATGAACGTGTCCACCGTGCCGATGAGGATGCGCAGGCTCTGTTCGACGAAGATCGGCCAGGCGATCGAAAGCAGCGTAGGCGTTCTGGTGTCGTTGGTGGTGGGCTGGTGACTCATTTTCCCGCAGCCGGACCAAACACAGGCCCGGAACGGGGGCGTAAAGCGGATTTCCCGGCGGATCGTCCGGTGCGCTTGTTATTGACTGGCCCGCAACGGGTTGACCGTTTTATCGGCGAGCCCAGATGCGCAGCGAGGAGAGGAGAAAGTTTTCCAAGGCGACCGACTCGTTGAGATTCAGGCGAAGCAACCCGGTGTCGTGCTCGAGCTGGGCGATGGCCGCCACCGCGGCGCGCCGGGTGACTTCGCCTCCCGCCTCGTCGGCGGAGAGCTTCTGCATGGCGAAATCGCGGGTCGTGCGCTCGATCTCGGCGAAAAGTTTCGTCCGGATGCCGTTGGCGATGCCGGTTTCGATCGCGGCCTGCTCGTCGTCGTCGATGTCGTCGGGCAGTTTTTCCTTCTGCTGCTTCCAGATCTGGTCGGTGGCGGCGGCAAGGACGGCGTTGAAGCGGGTGATGAAACCGTAGACCGCGAGGACCTGGTCGGCGACGGCGTGTTTCTCGGTGGCACCGGCGGACACCTGGCCAAGCCAGGCCTGGTAGTCGGCGAGGGCGGATTTCCACATTGCTCGGATCGACTCCTCGGCGTCGGCGAGGGCTTCGTGGCCGTCGTCGGTGAACCGGAACAGCAGGCAGCGGCTGCGGATCGTGGGCAGGAGCGAGTAGGGGCGGGTCGTCAGCAGCAGGATGGTGGTGCTGGCGGTCGGCTCCTCGAGGGTCTTGAGGAAAACGTTGGCCGTCGGGATGTTCATCCGGTCGGCCTCATAAACGACGAGCACCTTGCGCAGGGAGACCTGCGGCGAGACCTGGATGCGGTTGATGACCTCGCGCATGGGTTCGACGCCGATCTGGCGCGACTTGCCGGCGGGGCGGAGCGCAAGGAAGTCAGGGTGTTGCTTCGGCGGAAAATACTGGGTCGGGCGGCGCGGGTCGTTCAGCAGGCGGTCGGCGATGGCGTGGGCGACGCTGGCGAGCGTGCTGAGGTTCTCGCCGTGCAGCAGCAGGCTGTGGGCGAGGCGCTGGCGCTCGATGGCGCGCTCGATCACGGCCACCGTGGGCGTGCCGGCGAGCGCCGCGGGCCAGGGCAGCGGTTCAGCGGCGGCGGACATCAGTCCAGGCGTTTCTCGACGACGGCCCAGATCTTCTTCTCGAGCGCGTCGGGCGCGAGGGTGCCGTCGAGGACGACGACGCGGTCGGGCCACTCCTTGGCGAGGAGCAGGTAGCCCTCGCGGACCTTGTGGTAGAAATTGATGTTCTCGCGCTCCATGCGGTCGGGCAGGTCGGAGGCGCGCTGGCGCACGCGCTGGAGGCTGACCTCGGTCGGCACGTCGATCACGACGGTGAGGTCGGGCATGACGTTGCCGACGGCAAAGCGGTTGATCTCGGCGACGGGGCCGGGGGCGAGGTTGCGGGCGATGCCTTGGTAGACGGTCGAGGAGTCGAGGAAGCGGTCGCTCAGCACCATGGCGCCGCGGGTCAGGGCGGGGGCGATGACCTCGCGCACCACCTGGGCGCGGGCGGCGGTGAACAGGAGGAGCTCCGTCTCGGGGCACATCTCGTCGCCCTTGGAATTATGGACGATGATGTTGCGGATCTGCTCGCCGATCTCGGTGCCGCCGGGCTCGCGGGTGGCGACGACCTCGCGGCCGGCCTGCTGGAGACGGTCGGCCAGGCGGGCGATCTGGGTGGACTTGCCGCTGCCTTCGGAGCCTTCGAAGGAGATGAGCTTGCCGGTCGGTTTGGTCTTCTTGTTGGGCATGGAATCGGGGACCACGAGGGAACCAATCCTCGCGGCGACGCGCAACCAGATTCAGCGCGGCGTGTCCGGGCATTTGCATTGATTGCGCCGGTCAATCGCGCCAACACTCCGCGCACCGCCAACATGTCCGCCCTTCTCGCACCTCCCGCCCTCCTTTCCCTCGTCAACGTCTGGCAGGTCTTCCTCACCACCGACCGGGTGGGGCAGGCCGTCATCGCCCTGCTCGCCGTCTTCAGCGTCATCGCCTGGGCGGTGATGCTCGGCAAGCACTCCGAGCTGAAAAAACTGCGCGAGCTGAATTTCCGTTTCGAACGCGTGCTGGCCCAGGAAAAACACATCCTGAACCTGCCGGAGAACATGAAGAACCGGCGCGACATCCCGTACGCCGACCTGCTCGCCGACGCGCTCGAGGCCTACTGGCGCGCCGCGGCCATCGGCAAGGAGAAGGGCGAGGACACGCTGCGCGGGCGCCTCGAGCACGCGGAAAACGCCATCCAGCGCGCGCTCGCGCGCCAGTCGCTCCGCTACGAGGCGAGCATGATCTTCCTCGCCTCGGTGGTGTCGGGCGCGCCGTTCATGGGCCTCTTCGGCACGGTGTGGGGCGTGATGGAGGCCTTCGTGTCCGTGTCGGTCATGCAGACCGCGACCATCCAGGCGCTCGCCCCCGGCGTTTCGGCGGCGCTGCTCACCACCATCGCGGGCCTCGTGGTGGCGATTCCGTCGGTCTTCGGCTACAATTACCTTCTCGGCAACGTGAAGACGATGATCACCGAACTGGAGAACTTCGCCAGCAGCCTGGCGGACCGCATCGAACTGGAGGCCAAACTGGACTGAGCCATGGCCCGCATCTTCCGCCGTCAACGCCAGCTCCATCCCGTCGCGGAGCTCAACATCACCAACCTGGTGGACCTCGGGTTCACGCTGCTGATCATCTTCATGATCGCGACGCCGATGATCCAGAACGAGCAGACCATCCCGGTGAACCTGCCCGGCGAGGCCAAGCGCGACCAGACGAAGGTCCCGCCGGACACCGAGTTCGTGGCCATCTCGATCGACCGCTCCGGGAATTTCTACTACGGCAGCCAGCGCGTGTCGCTGCCGGAGCTCTCGCGCCTGCTCATGGGCGAGGCCGCCAAGCCCAGGCAGCCGGTGATCCGCATCCGCGCCGATCTCACGCTCCAGTGGCAGCAGGTCGTCCGCGTGATGGACGAGGTCCGCCGCCACAATCTCACCAAGATCACCTTCGACACCGAGGCCCGTTGACCGGATGCGCGCCACGTCGCCCAATGCGTTCCTGATCTCACTGACCCTGCACGGGACGGTGGTGGCGGCGATCATCCTGATGACCGTGGTCACGGCGTTGCAGCAGAAGGAGGCGCCGGTGATCTTCGAACTCGTGGCCGGCCCGCCGACCAATCCCGAAGCCCTAGAGGCGCCGGCGCTCGGCAACACCCCGAACCCCGTCAAGCTCGAGGTCCCGAAGATCGAGCTCGTGCCCTCGATGCCCGAACCCGAGCCGGTGGTGGAGACGGCGCCCGAGCCGGTCGCTCCGCCGACGCCGAAGCCCGCCCCGGTCGAAAAGGCCAAGCCGGCGCCCGTGGAGAAAACCAAGCCGAAGGCGCCTGAAAAAGCCAAGACCGAGACCTCGCTGGCCAAGGAGGTCAAAAACGCCCAGCGGATGTCCTATCAGGATTACCTGAAAAAGCACCCGACGCCCAAGCAGCCCGCGGCCTCCGGAAAGTCCACCGGCCAGGCGGCGAAGGTTCCGCGCATCGACGCCCAGGGCATCGCGCAGGGGGTCCAGGGCGGCTCCACGGCCAACACCAAGGGCGGTGGCGGCGGCAAGGCGCTTTCCCGCGAGCAGCAAAATGCGGTCGATACCTATTTCTCGATGCTCATCCAGGAGCTCAAGCGCGCCCACGAGCCGCCCCCGGGCGTGAGCGACCGGCTGGAGGTGCGCGTGAAATTCGACATCACCGCCAGCGGCGCGATCCTGAATCCCGTCGTGGTGAAATCCTCGGGCAACAAGGAATTCGACCGCTCGGTCATCGACGCTTTCCTGCGCGTGCGCTCCATCGGTCCGATGCCGACCCGTCGCGGCGACACGATCACGGTCACCTTCAAGATGCGGGATGACCCCTGAAGAAAACGCCCGTGCAGAAGTTTGCGAAAAAGTCCTTGCATTCGACCGCTAAAAACCCCTTTTAGGCCCTTCGCACGGGCTCTTAGCTCAGTTGGTAGAGCGCCTCAATGGCATTGAGGAGGTCAGCGGTTCGAACCCGCTAGGGTCCACCAATTTAAGAAAGCCACCCTCCGGGGTGGCTTTCTGCTTTTCCGCCTCCCGGGGCCTAGTTGCGCCCGTGAAACACCAGCGGCGGAGGCGACTCCGGATCCTGGCCCGATTGGGCGGCGATCCGCTTGGCGATTTCCGCCCAGTAGGCGGCTTCCTGCTCCTTGCGCCGCACCATCTCGTATTCCATGCCGGCGGCCAGGAAGATGAACACGAACAGCGCGCCGACCAGCAGGTTTTCGAAATGGAAAACCGCCAGCGCGGCCAGGCCGAGCGCGAGCGCGCGCCCGATCGCGACCGCCCACCAGGTGGCCCGCAGGTAGGGCAGGCGGCAGGCCAGCAGCGCCCGGAAAATGCGTCCGCCGTCCATCGGAAAGACCGGCAGCAGGTTGAACAGGCCCATGACGAGGTTGGCCCAGCCGAGATTCGTCGCGATGGCGGTGGCGGAATAGTCGCGAAACGCCGCCAGACCGAGCATCTCGCGCCAGACGAACGGCGCCAGCGCGGCGACCAGCGCGAAGTTCACGAGCGGCCCCGCGATCGTGATCAGCATCTCGGCGCGCGGGCGGCGGGGGATGCGGTCGAATTCCGCCATGCCACCGATCGGCAGCAGCAGAATGCGCGGCACCTGCACGCCGTAGCGCCGGGCGGTCAGGGCGTGCCCGAGTTCGTGCAGGATCACGCAGGTGAAGAACAGCAGGATGAACCCCGTGCTCCAGATCATGCCGCGGCTGCCGTGCTCCTGCCACCCCTGCCAGCCGTAATACGCGAGCAACAGCACGAAGCTGACGTGCACCGCCAGCCGTATGCCGAAGACCCGAAACAAGTTAATTGACCAGCCTAGCATGGGAGGTAAGTAAAGCCGTCCGTCGTCACATTACACACATCTTTTCGCCTCTTTCGTCATGTCCGAAGCCTCCGCTGTTCCCCGCATCCTCGTCATCGATGACGACACCGAGGTGCGCTATTCGCTCAACCGGGTGCTTTCCTCGCAGCGATACGAGGTGCAGGAGGCTCCCAGCGGCGAGGACGGGGTGGCGGCGGTCAAGAAGCAGGCGCCCGACGTCGTGCTGCTCGACAACCGCATGACCGGCATGTCGGGCCTGGAGACGCTGCAGCACATCAAGGCGGCCAATCCGAAGCAGCTGGTGATCTTCATGACCGCCTTCGGCACGGCCCAGACCGCCATCGAGGCGATGAAGTTCGGCGCCTTCGACTACGTGGTGAAGCCGTTCGATCCGCCGAAGCTGCTCGCCATGGTGGAAAGCGCCCTGCGCACGCAGGCCGACAACAAATCCGCGGCCGGCTACAAGCCCGTCATCAACACCGAGGAGCACAAGGAGGGCATCGTCGGCGCCTCGCCGGCCATGCAGCAGGTGTTCAAGATCATCGGCCAGTTCGCCGCCAGCGACGCCTCGGTGATGATCACCGGCGAGAGCGGCACCGGCAAGGAGCTCGTCGCCCGGAGCCTGCACCGGCACAGCCACCGCGCCTCGAAGCCCTACGTCGCGGTCAATTGTGCGGCCATCCCCGAGAACCTGATCGAGAGCGAGCTCTTCGGCCACGAACGCGGCTCGTTCACCGGCGCCACGGCGCAGCGCCTGGGCAAGTTCGAGCAGTGCGACGGCGGCACCATCTTCCTCGACGAGATCGGCGACATGACGCCGACCACGCAGACCAAGATCCTGCGCGTGCTGCAGGAGGGCGACATCCAGCGCGTCGGCGGCGTGGACACCATCAAGGTCAACGTGCGCGTCGTCGCCGCGACCAACAAGGACCTCGAGGCCCTCGTGCGGGAGAAGAAGTTCCGCGAGGACCTCTATTACCGCCTGAACGTCGTGCGGGTGAAGCTGCCGCCGCTGCGCGAGCGCACCGAGGACGTGCCGCAGATCGTGGATTTCTTCGTCCAGAACCTCGCCAAGGCCAAGAAGGTGAAGGCGCGCAAGGTCTCGCCCGAGGCCATGGCGCTGCTCACCGCCTACCCGTGGCCGGGCAACGTGCGCGAACTCGAGAATGTCGTCTATCGCAGCGCCGTGGCCGCGACGGGCGATGCGATCCTGCCCAAGGACCTGCCCGACGAGGTGCGCGCCCCGAAGGCCGCCCCGGCTCCGCTCGGCGCGGATCTGCTGGATGAACTCTACGACCGTCTCGCCAGCGCGCTGCGCGCGCAGCATCCGGGCGAGGAAATGGACGCGCTGGTCGAGGCCATGGAATCGCGCCTCGGCGAGGGCGAGACGAAAAAGAAGCGCACCAAACGGTAAGGCCGGTTTCAACCGGTCCGAAGGTATTGCTGTAGGGCGGGGTCGCCGAACCCCGCCTCGAATACGGCATCATGCTCGAATACAGGCGGGGTTCGGCGACCCCGCCCTACAATCGAGAAATCCCGCCGGGGCGATGGGGCGTCCGGTTTACTTTCGATCCTGGTACCCCTTCGGCTTCGTCTGATGCCAGCGCCAGGCGGTCTCGATGATCGGTTCGATGGTCGTGAATTTCGGCGTCCAGCCGAGTTCACGGCGTGCCTTGGCGGCGTCGGCGTAGAGCGCGGGCGGGTCGCCGGCGCGGCGCGGCGCGAAGTTCGCCGGCACCTTCAGGCCCGTGACCTTCTCGACCGCGTGGATGACCTCGAGCACGGAGGTCGGCGTGCCGGTGCCGAGGTTGAAGAAGTGCTGGGCGCCCGGTTTCTCGAGCAGCTTGAACGCGGCGATGTGCGCGCGGCTCAGGTCGTCCACGTGCACGTAGTCGCGCAGGCAGGTGCCGTCCGGGGTGGGGTAGTCGTTGCCGAAGATCTGGAGCGCGGGGCGCAGGCCCTGGGCGGCGCCGATGGCGAGCGGGATCAGGTGCGATTCGGGTTCGTGATCCTCGCCGATGGAGCCGTCCTCGGCGGCGCCGGCGGCGTTGAAATAGCGGAAGGCGGCGAAGCTCAGGCCCGTGGCCGGCGCGAGCGCCTTGAGCATGTTTTCCACGTCGAGCTTGGTCTGTCCGTAGGGATTGATCGGCCTCTGCGGCAGATCCTCCGTGATCGGCATGCGCTCGGGCACGCCGTAGGTCGCGCAGGTCGAGGAGAAGACGAATTTCTTCACGCCGTGCGCCAGCATCGCGCTTAGCAGATGGAGCGTCGCGGCGACGTTGTTCTGGTAATACTTGAGCGGCTGGCTGACGGACTCGCCCACATAGGCGTACGCCGCGAAATGCATCACGACGTCGGGCTTCTCGGCGGCGATGACCGCGTCGATCATGGCGGGATGGCCGAGGTTGATGTCATGGAGGCGGATCGACGGGTCGACCGCGGCCCGGTGGCCGTAGACGAGGTTGTCCACCACGACGGGTTCGTGGCCGGCGGCGACCAGTTGTCTGACGCAATGACTGCCAATGTAGCCGGCACCGCCGGCAACGAGCACTTTCATAGGCTGGGAGTTATTGATTTTAACCTTTCGATGGCTAGGCAAATCTGTTCCCAGTTTCCCTGAACGCGACATGAAGCATACCCGTATCGTCATCACCGGCATCGGCCTTACCGCCCCGAACGGCAACAATCTGGCCGAGTTCCGCGCCAACCTGCTCCAGGGCGTCTCGGGCATCGACTGGATGGACGTGCGTTACATGGGCCGCTGGCCGGCGGGGTTGTGCAAGTTCGATCCGCTGAAGTACCAAAAGAAGAAGGACGTCCGCATCGGCACGCGCGCCGGCAGCATCAGCATCTATTGCGCCCGCGAGGCGGTGGCCGACTCCGGCATCGCCCTCGACGCCCGCGACAAGAGCCGCATCGGCGTCTACCTCGGCATCACGGAGCACGGCAACGTCGAGACCGAGAACGAGGTCTACAACATCTCGCAGTTCAAGTACGACACCAAGTTCTGGACGCACCACCACAACCCCCGCACGGTGGCCAACAGCCCCGCCGGCGAGGTGTCGCTCAACCTCGGCACGACCGGTCCCGCCTACACGATCGGCGCCGCCTGCGCCGCCGGCAACATGGGCCTGATCCACGCCACGCAGATGCTTCGCCTCGGCGAGGTCGACCTGGCGATCTGTGGCGGCGTGAGCGAGAGCCCGCAGACCTTCGGCATCTTCGCCGGTTTCAAGAGCCAGAACGCGCTCGCCCACCACGACGACCCGACGAAGGCCAGCCGGCCCTTCGACAAGGGCCGCAACGGCATCGTCATCTCCGAGGGCGGGGCGGTTTACACGCTCGAACGCCTCGACGACGCGCGGGCGCGCGGAGCGAAGATCTACGCCGAGATTGGGGGGTATTGCGTCAACTCCGACGCCACAGACTACGTCCTGCCGAATCCCGAGCGCCAGGCGGAGTGCGTCGAGAAGGCGCTGGTCAACGCCGGCATGACCGTGGACGACATCGACATCGTCAACACGCACGCCACCTCGACCCCGCAGGGCGACATCCAGGAATGCCAGGCCATCGCCAGGGTCTTCGGACGCCGGGCCGAACCCGCCGCGATCAACAACACCAAGAGCTTCATCGGCCACGCCATGGGCGCCGCCGGCGCGCTCGAACTGGCCGGCAACATCCCGAGCTTCGACGACCTCGTGGTGCACCCGACCATCAACGTGGATGAACTTGATCCGCAGTGCGCTATCCCCGGCCTGGTGATCAACCAACCCCGTGCCGTTAAACGGGTTGACGCCATCCTGAATAATTCCTTTGGTATGCTCGGAATCAATTCCACCCTCATCATCAAGCGTTTCCGTAACTGACACCTCTGCACCATGACGAAAGACGAATGCCGCAAGCTGGTTATCGACATTATTTCCGACATCGCTCCCGATGAGGATTTGAGCAACGTGAAGCCCGAGGTCCGCCTGCGCGACCAGCTGCAGCTCGATTCCATGGACTTTCTCGACATCGTCATGGAGCTTCGCAAGCGTCACGGCATCGAGGTACCCGAGGCCGACTACATGCAGCTCGCCTCGCTCGACAGCTGCGCCGACTACCTGACCCCGAAGTTCCAGGCCAAGGTCGGTTGAGGTCCGATCAAGCGGGTGTTTTTTGTAGGGCGGGGTCTCCGAACCCCGCCTTTTTCGTTGACCATAGGATGGCGGGGTTCGGAGACCCCGCCCTACAACCGGCAGGCTGAATGAAAGACTCCCATTACGACGTGGCCATCATCGGGGCCGGCATGTCCGGCCTCGCCGCCGGCATCCGGCTGGCCCACTTCGGCAGGAAAGTCTGCATCTTCGAGCGCCACAACGCGCCGGGCGGACTCAACAGCTTCTACAGCATCGCCGGCCGCAAGTTCGACGTCGGGCTGCACGCGATGACCAACTACGTGCCGCCGGGCGTGAAGGGCACGCCGCTGGTCAAACTCCTGCGCCAGCTCCGCATCGATCGCGAGGAATTCGCCCTCTGCCCGCAGAAACGTTCCCGCGTCGCCTTTCGCGACTGCGACCTGGCCTTCACGAACGACTTTGCCGTGCTCGACGCCGAGGTCACGGCCAAATTTCCCGCCCAGGCCGATGGCTGGCGCGCGCTCGTCCAGCTCGTGAAGACATACGATGATGTCGCGCTGGATGCGAAACCCGTCTCCGCCCGCGAGGTCGTCGCACGCCACCTCACCGATCCGCTGCTGACCGACATGATCTTCTGCCCGGTGATGTATTACGGCAGCGCCCAGGAACGGGACATGGAATTCGGGCAGTTCGTCATCATGTTCAAGGCGCTCTTCCTCGAGGGCTTCGCCCGGCCCCTCGACGGCGTGCGCGTGATCATCCGCGTGTTGCTCGAGAAATACCGCCAGGCCGGCGGCGAGCGGCGCATGAAGTGTGGCGTGGCGAAGATCCTCGAGCGCGAGGGCAGGGCGGCGGCGTTGCAGCTGGACGACGGCGGCGAGGTGACGGCCGATCACGTGATTTCCTCCATCGGCTTTCCGGAAACGATGCGCGCCTGCGAGCCGTCGCACGAGGCCGAGGCGGCGGCCAACACCGGCGTCCTTTCGTTCTGCGAGACCATCTCCGTTTTCAGGCAGCCGCCCGCGGCGTGGGGCTGGGGCGACGACACGATCGTGTTTTTCAACGACTCGGACCGCTTCGACTACGCGCGCGCCGCCGACTTCGTCGATCCGCGCAGCGGCGTGATCTGCCTGCCTAACAACTTCGACTACGCCGGCGGCGAACTGCCCGAGGGGCTGCTCCGCGTGACCTGCCTGGCCAACCACGACAAGTGGTCCGCGCTGGCCGAACCCGGTTACCGGGCCGCCAAGGCGCATTGGCTCGAGGCGATGCAGCGCAGCGCCCGCCGTTTTTTGCCGCCGGTCGACGACGCCGTGCTCGCGGCCGGCCTGGTCGCCACCGACATGTTCACGCCGCGCACGGTCCGGAAATTCACCGGCCACTTCAACGGCGCGATCTACGGTGCGCCGCGCAAGGTGAAGGACGGACGCACCCATCTCTCGAATCTTTACCTGTGCGGGACCGACCAGGGCTTCCTCGGCATCATCGGCGCCATGCTGAGCGGCATCTCGATGGCGAATTATCACATCTTGCAAAAGAGCGCGGGCTGAGGATTCAATTTCCTCACCCTATGAAACCACCCCGTCTGCCCCTCGTCCTCGGACTGATCATCGGGCTCGCCGCCAGCGGCTTCGCCGGCGAAGCCTACAAACAGCATCTCGGCCTCCAGCTTTGGAGCCTGCGCGAGCAAACCAAGACCGACGTTCCCGCCGCCCTCGATTGGGTGAAGGCCCAGGGCATCACCGAGGTCGAGACGGCCGGCACGGGCGGTCTGCCCGTCGAGGAATTCAAGAAGCTCCTCGATGCGCGCGGCCTCAAGACCGTCAGCGCGCACATCGGCTACGAAGACCTGGCCAAGGACCTGCCGAAGGCGATTCACACCGCGAAGGTGCTCGGCGCGAAGTACGTCATGACCGCCTGGATTCCTCACCAGGGACCGTTCACCGCCGCGCGCGCCCGCCAGGCCGCGGCGGATTTCAACACGTGGGGCGAGGCGTTCCGCAAGGAAGGCATCACCTACGGTTACCACCCGCACGGCTACGAGTTCGTGAAACTGCCCGAGGAGGGCGGCAAGACGCCGTTCGACCTGCTGATCGAGGGCACCAAGCCTGAGTTCGTCAGCTTCGAGATGGACGTGTTCTGGGTGTTTCATGCCGGCATCGACCCCGCCGCGCTGCTTCGTCAGCACCCGACGCGGTGGTCGCTGCTCCACGTGAAGGACATCCGCAAGGGCGCCGTCACCGGCCTCTCCAGCGGTCACGCCGCGCCGATCGACAACGTCGCCGTCGGCACCGGCCAGATCGACTGGGTGGCGGTCCTCAAGGCCGCGCAGGACATCGGCGTGACGCACTACTTCATCGAGGACGAAACGCCGACCCCGCTCGTGTGCATTCCCGACAGCCTGAAGTATTTGCGGGCGCTCAAACTCTGAGTTGCGCTTTTCCCGGGGCCCCACTCACATGGGGCCCTTTTTCATGGCTTACGACTGGCTCAAAGGCATCGAGGATCACTACGACGTGGTGGTCATTGGCAGCGGATTCGGCGGTTTGACCGCCGCCAACGTGCTGGCGAAATGCGGCCACAAGGTGCTGCTGCTGGAGCATCACTACCAGTTGGGCGGTCTCGCCACGTGGTTCACCCGCAAGGGCGGGCACATCTTCGACATTTCCCTGCACGGCTTCCCGATGGGCATGATCAAGTCCTGCCGGAAGTACTGGGGCCAGGACATCGCCGACTCGATCGTACAGCTCAAGGGCGTGCGGTTCATCAATCCGCAATTCGAGGTCAACACGACCTTCGACCGCGAGGATTTCACCCGCCAACTGGTCGAAAAATTCAAGATCCCCGCGGAAACCGTGGAACGGTTCTTCACCGACCTGCGGGCGATGAATTTCTACGACAACAACACCGAGACGACCGGCGAGATGTTCGAACGCTACTTTCCGGGCCGCGACGACGTGAAGCGCCTGCTGATGGAGCCGATCGCCTACGCCAACGGCTCCACGATGGCCGACCCGGCGATCACGTTCGGCATCGTGTTCTCCAACTTCATGAGCAAGGGCGTCTACACCTTCCAGGGCGGCACCGACGTCCTCGTGAAGAAGATGGCCGCCGAACTGAAGAAGAACGGCGCCGAGCTGCGCAAGCACGTGCTCGTGGAGAAGATCCTCACCGAGGAGCGCGACGGCCGGAAGGTCGTCACCGGCATCGTCGCCAACGGCCGCACCATCCGCTGCGACGCCGTGGTCTCGAATTCCAACATCAAGAACACGATCCTGCGCCTCGCCGGCGAGGAGAACTTCGCCCCGGACTTCGTCGCCCAGACCAGGGCCGTGCGCGTCAACAGCAGCTCCTGCCAGGTCTACCTCGGCATCAGGAAGGGCGAGACGCTGCCGCACATCGGCGACCTCGTGTTCACCTCGGACGAGCCGAAGTTCTCGAGCGAAAAACTCGTGGACCTGCACACCTCAAGCCGCACGTTCTCGATGTATTACCCCGACACGCGGCCCGGCGGCGACCGCTACACGGTGGTTGTCTCGATCAATGCCCGTTACGAGGACTGGAAGAGCCTGAGCGAGGAGGACTACGCGAAGCACAAGCAGCGCCTCATCGAGGAATCCATCACCTCGCTCGAGCGGTTCATCCCCGGCATCCGCGCCAAGATCGACTGGATGGAGGCGGCCACGCCGCGCACCGTCGAGTACTACACGCACCACTGGAACGGCACGTCGTTCGGCACGAAGTTCGAAGGGCTGAAGGTTTCCATGGATCTGCCCGCGCAACTGCCCGGCCTCTATCACGCGGGCTCCGTCGGCATCATCATGTCCGGCTGGCTCGGGACCATCAACTACGGCGTCATCGTCGCCAACCAGGTCGACAAGTTCATCGCCGCGAAGAAGCGCACTGCCGTCGGCGCCAGCGCTTGAACCTCCCGCGAATCACGCGAATGAGCGCCAATATGCCCTGTCCCGCCGCCGCGCTTTCATTCGCGGATATTCGCGTCCATTCGCGGGCCACCTGACTTTCCTTCCCTTGTTCATGACCGAAGTCGAAAAACTCATCCCGCACCGTCCGCCCTTCCTGTTCGTGGACGAGATCGTGTCCCACGAGGGCGAAACCCTCGTCGCCAAGCGCACCTGGCATGCCGAGGAGGACTTCTACAAGGGCCATTACCCCGGCGCCCCGATTACGCCGGGCGTGCTGCTCAGCGAGTGCGTCTTCCAGACCGGCGCGTGCCTGATGGCCAGGCTCATGGCCGGCGCGGCCGGGCAGGGCGGGGGCGTGCCGCTGCTGAGCAAGGTTTCCGACATTCGTTTCCGCCTGCCGGTCTACCCGGGCGAAACCGTCACCATCGAGGTGAAGCGCAAGGAGACGGTCGGTGAATTTCACTTCCTCACGGGCGTGATGAAGAATCCCGAAGGGAAGAAGATCATGAACGTCGAGTTCGCCGTCGCGTGGAAGAAACCCGAGGGCCAGGTCACGACCGCATGAGAGCCAGTTCACCATCCGTCCCACCATCAGAACTCTCCAGGGCATTCCAATCGTGACCGCTACGCAAAACGACTTCCTGCAGCTTTCAGGCAAAACGTTCCTGGTCCAGGGCGTCGCCAACAAGAAGAGTGTCGCCTGGTTCATCGCGAAGACGCTGGAGGAACAGGGCGCGCGCGTCGTCTATGCCGTGCGTTCGGAGGCGCGAAAAAAATCGCTCGAGACGCTGCTGGCCGGCAAGCCGGTGTTCATTTGCGACGTCGAACAGGAGGGCGCCAGCGATCGCCTGGCCGCGGAGGTTGCGGCCGCGGGTCTCGCGCCGCTGCACGGGCTCGTCCATTCCGTGGCCTTCGCCAACTACAGCGAGGGCTTCAAGACTTTCGCCGAGACGAAGCGGAAGGACTTCCTGCAGGCCACGGCCATCTCGGCCTTTTCGCTCGTCGAGCTGGCGCAGGCGTTCAAGCCGCATCTCGCGCCCGACGCCTCGGTCATCACCATCGGCATCTCGTCGCTGCTGGTGACGCCCGACAACTACGGCTACATGGGGCCGATCAAGGCCGCGCTCGAATCCTGTTCGCGCTTTCTCGCGAAATCCTTCGGCGCTTCCGGCAGCAAGGTGCGCTTCAACGTGGTCGGCTCCGGCCCGCTCAAGACCAGCGCCTCGGCCGGCATCCCCGGCTACCTCGAGAGCTACCTGTACGCGGAGAAGCTTACCTTCCGGAACAAGAACCTCGAGACGCAGGAAGTGGCCAACGTCGCGGTGTTCCTGCTCAGTGGGCGCAGCAGCGGCCTGAACGGCACGACGCTCGTCGTGGACGCCGGTTTGGGCAGCAACTATTTCGACAAGGAAGTCATCCGGCTGGCCATGCGGCCTGAGAAGTAAGCCATGCGCTTCAAGCACGCCTGCATCGAGTCCCTGGCGGTGGCCCTGCCGGACGAGGTCTGGACTTCCGCCGCCCTCGAGGAGCGCCTGAAGCCGCTCTACGAACGCCTGCGCCTGCCGGCCGGTCGACTCGAACTCATGACCGGCATCAAGGAGCGCCGCATGTGGGCGCCGGGCACGAAGCCCTCCGACGCGAGCGCCGCCGCCGGGCGCAACGTGCTGAAGCGTTCCGCGCTCAAGCCGGACCAGATGGAAGTGCTCATCCACTCCGCCGTCTGCCGCGACATGCTCGAACCCGCCACGGCGTCGTTTGCACATCACAAGATCGGCCTCGGGGTGAACTGCCAGATCTTCGACCTTTCGAACGCCTGCCTCGGCTTCCTGAACGGCCTCGTGACGCTCGCGGCGATGATCGACGCCGGCCAGATCAGGTGCGGCCTGGTCGTGTCCGGCGAAAACGGCCGGCCGCTCGTGGACCGCACGATCCGGCACCTGCTGGAAACGCCGCTGGACCGGAACGCCATCAAACCGTTCTTCGCGAACCTGACGATCGGCTCGGCCGCCGTGGCGGCGGTCGTGTGCCATGAGGACCTGCTCCCGTCCGGCGCGCCGAAGCACCGTCTGCTCTGCGGCAGCGTTCATGCGGAGACGAAGCATAGCACACTCTGCCAGGGCGACAGCGAGGGCGATGCGCTCGTGATGGAAACCGATTCCGAGCAGTTGCTGCTCGCCGGCATGGACGTGGCGAAGGCCACCTGGACGAAGTTCGCCGCCGAGAGCGGCTGGACGACGGCCACGCCGGATCGGGTGATCACACACCAGGTCGGCGCGGCGCACCGGCGCAAGCTCTACGAGACGCTGCAACTGGACCCCGCAAAGGATTTCGCGACGGTGGACTGGCTCGGCAACACCGGCTCGGCCGCCTTGCCCTCGACGCTCGCCGTCGCCGCGGAGCAGGGCGCCCTGCGTGCCGGGCAGAAAGTGGCCTTGCTCGGCATCGGCAGCGGACTCAACAGCCTGATGATGGCGGTCGAATGGTGAGCATGAAGACCCGATTCATACCGACCGGTCATTTTGAGCGAAGCGAAGAATCCAAGCGTGATTGGGTGGGCGGCCAGCTTGCTGGCGCCACGATCGTTTCGGGAGGTTCATGGCGTGAGCAAGCTCACCGCCCACGGGCCGGTCTTGGATGCTTCACTGCGCTCAGGATGACGTTCCGGGAGGTTGGTTTGTGAGCTCTCAAATTCCGTCCTGGCTGCGCGAAATTTATCCGTTCGAACCCAAACGCTTCGACACCGGCTCCGGCGCGATGAGCTACCTCGACGAGGGCTCCGGCGACGAGGCGGTGCTGATGGTCCACGGCAATCCCACCTGGTCGTTCTTCTACCGCGAGGTCGTGCTCGCGCTGCGCGGACGCCTCCGCTGCATCGTGCCGGATCATCTCGGCTGCGGGCTGTCGGACAAGCCGCAGGCTTACGACTACACGCTGCCCAACCATGTGGCGAATCTCTGCCGGTTGCTCGACTCGCTGGCTCTGCGCAAAATCCATCTGATCGTCCATGACTGGGGCGGCCCGATCGGACTGGGCGCCTGCCTGCCGCGCCACGAGAAGCTGGGGAAGGTGGTCATCCTGAACACCGCGGCGTTTGCCGACACCGTGGTCCCGGCGCGCATCCGTTTCTGCCGGATTCCCCTGATCGGCGAACTCGCCGTGCGCGGCTTCAACGGGTTTGCGTGGCCGGCGACCTGGATGGCCGTGGCCAAACCGCTGCCGGATTCCGTGAAGCGAGGCTTCCTGTATCCCTACGACTCCTGGGCCAACCGCATCGCCACACATCGTTTCGTGCGCGACATCCCCCAGGGCGTCGGCGCGCCCAATGACGCGGCGCTGGCCAGGATCGAGCAGGCGCTGCCGCTGCTCGCCGAGCGGGACGTCCGCATCCTTTGGGGCGCCCAGGACTTCTGTTTCAACCGGCACTACTTCGATCGCTGGCGGAGTCTGCTGCCCCGCGCCGAGGCCGATTACCTGGCCGAAGCCGGGCACTACCTGATCGAGGACGCACGCGACACCGTCGTGACGCAGATCGAACGGCACCTGCGCTGAGCGCCGTCCGAGGGCCTCCGCGCCGGTTTCCCCCGGCGGGACCGGACGCAGGCAATCCCTGATGCCGGGACTGGCGAAACCTCCGGTGCACCCGGCGCACCGGCATGGGTCGAAGGAGGTGGCATCCTTCATCCCTCAACCCCATGAAATTAAACACCTGCCTGTTCCTCTTCGGTCTGGGTTGTGCCTCGGGCACGATCGTTTGTGCGCAAAGCACGGCTTCGCCTCCGTCAACGCCACCCGCCTCGCCCGGACCGGGCGAGCCCGGAACCCCGCCCTCCCAGCCGCCGGGGACCCCGCCGACGCCTCCCGGCGCGCCGCCCGCCTTGCCCAACGATCCGCCGCCCTCCGTGCCGCCGCTGCCGCCGGCCAATCCCGGCAATCCGCCGCACCTGCCGGACGCCCCGCCGCCGAATCCGGCCCCGCCGATGCAGCCGCCGCAGACGCCGGTGCCGACACCTCCGGTTCGCAATCCTCCGCAGCCGGATCCCGCCATGCCGTCCGCCGGCACGAATGACCGGACCGCGCCGCCCGATGCGTCCCGTCCGAAGAATCAACCGTCTCCGAACGCCCCGGGCTCCACGCCGACGCCGCGGAGTGAGATCGCGCCGCCCCTGCCGGGATCGAGCGGCTTCACCGTGCACGATCTCAACGGCGACGGTCGCCTTTCCCGCGCCGAATTCGATGCGGTCCCGGGCATGGGGACAACCGTGACAGCGGAGCCCCCGGCCACGCCGGAGAGGCGCTCCTGGTGGTCGCGCCTTTTCGGACGGAGGGAAACCTCGCCGGCTTCGCCGTCGGAGCGGCGCTTCGAGGAACTCGATGCGAACCGCGATGGCTACCTCAGCGAGGAGGAATTCCGGTCGCAGCCGGTCACCGATCGCCTTCGTTGAAAACGCCGGCGACGGTTGCGTCAACGGGCGGCCGGAACCAGCGCCGCGAACGCTTCCAGGTAGCGTGTGGCGATGCGGTCGAGCGAGAATTCGGCCGCGCGCGCCCGCGCGGCTTCGGCCATGGCGGGCCAGCTCCCGGGCTGGTCCAGAATGCCTTCGATCACGCCGGCCAGCCGGGCGGGGGCGGCCACCGCCCGGTGGTTGAAGCTACGGGAAAAAATGCCGCCGGCGACGGTGTCGTCGAAACATTCGAGGTCTGACAGGACGATCGGCAGTCCGTGGGCCATCGCCTCCAGCGGAGCGACCGGGGAGGCTTCGCCTTTTTCCGCCAGCGAGGGATACACGAAAACCGCCGCCTCATCATAGTGCGCGGCGAGGCCGCCTTCGCCGAACACGGGCCCCGTGAATTCCACCGCGCGCCCCAGTGGTTCCGCCTGGGCGCGAAGCTTTCTCAGGTATGCCTCGCCGGCGCCGCCGTACTGCTCCTGCCAGGGACCGACGATGCGCAGCCGCGTTTCCGGACGCGCTTGCCGCAGGCGGATCATCGCGCTGAGCAGCAGATCGAGTCCTTTTTCCGGATGAACGCGCCCGGTGTAGAGCACGAGATCCGGATCGCGGGCGCGGACCGGAGGTCCGGTGTGTCCGTCGGGCAGCGGGTTGGGAATCACCAGCACGCGCTCGGCGAACTGCGGCGCCTCGGCGATGATGGCGCGCTGGATGACGCGCGACACCGTCTGGAGCCGCGCGGCGCGCCGGTAGTGTTTCATCTGGCCGTGGGGGTAGCGCTGCACGTGCACCCAGAGGGGCCCGTGCCGCTCGGGTCGAAGCACGAGCGGCGCCCAGAAGGTGTTGGTGACGACCAGGTCGGATTTCGGCAGCATCGCCGCCACGCGCCGCGTGTAGAGCAGGTCCTGCCATTTCAGCAGCAGGCGTGAGCCCGGGGCGTCGGCTCCGCGCACCCGGCGGTACCGGACGCCGCCGGCCTCCTCCTCGGCCGGCAGGCCGTCGCACAAGCGGGACACGTGCAGCACCTCGTGTCCGCGCCGGGCGAACTCGCGGCCGAGTCCCAGCCAGATCTTTTCCACGGCTCCGCCGCGCCGGGGCGGCACGGGCAGGAACGCGCCCTGGACGATGGCGATCTTCATGAGGCCTGGCGCAGCGGCGCACCGGCGCAGCGGATGGTCTTGAGAAAACTGTGCGCGACCGCCTCGAGCCGGAAACGCCGCGCATGGCAGCGCCGGGCCTTGTCGCGCATGGCTTCGCGTTCCCGCACCGACAGCCGACGCCAGGCGGCGAGCAGCGCGGCGGTGCCGGCGGCATCGTCGGGACGCACGAATCCGGCGCCGTCCTGGGTGATCTCGCGCCAGATGTTCACGCGGTTGGACAACAGCACCGGCGTTCCCGCCGCGAGCGACTCGGCGACCGCCACGCCGAAGTTTTCCTGATGCGAGGGCAGGACCATCGCCTCGGCGTGGCGCAACGCGCCCCACTTGGCCGGGCCGGTGACGAGCCCGGCCCAGATCACCGAGCGGCCCGCCTCGGTCGCGGCGGCCTTCTCGCGCAGGCGGCGTTCGAGCTCGGCGTCCTCCGCGGGGCCGGCGATCACAAGGGCCGGGCCTCCGGGCTGCGCGGTCTCCTGTTCGAGCCAGGCATGCAGCAGCAGATCGAGCCCCTTTTTGCCGTGGATTCTGCCGAGGAACAGCCAGTAGGGCCGCGCCCGCAGTTCCGGATGGGCCGAGAACCAGGCGTCGTCCTGGGCCTGCACGTCGTCCGGCAGCTCGGCCGAACCGTAGGCGACGACGCGCTCGGCGCACAAATAGGGCGCAAAGGTGCCGCGGGCGAGGCGCCTCTCCTCCTCGCAGGTGAAGAGAACGGCCTCGGCGTCGCGCAGCACGTGGCGTTCGGCAAACTGCCAGTAGAGCCATTTTTTCAGATGCCGTCCGGGATGGGCGCGGCGGAACCACGGGTCCAGCATCCCGTGCGGATAGACGTAGTAGGGGACGCCGTGGCGGACGGCGACCCGGCGCACGCACGGGCCCGGGTACTGCCACAAGCCGTGCACGATCACGGCGTCGAACCAGGCGATGTGCTTTTCCAGCCATGATTCCAGGCTCCGGGCGAAGCGATAACTGCCGAGGGCCGGGCCGAGCGGCACGACCTTGCCGCCCGGCAGCCGCCGGTGCGGCGTCGAGGGCGGGTCGAGCGTGACCACCACGGTTTCGTGGCCGAGGCGTTGCAGCATCGGGGTCAGGGCGCGCAGCGCGGCGCCCGGGCCGCCGGTGCGCGGATCGAGGGTGTCAATGATGCGGAGGATTCTCATGGGTCATGCGGTGGTAAAGGGTGGCGTAGTCCTGCAGCATGCGCTGCGAATTCCAGCGGGCCGCGTGGCGGAGCCCCTGCGCCCGCAGCTGCGGTTCAATCGCGCGCGCGGCGAGGATGCGTTCCGCCGCCTGCCGCGGCTCGGCCGGATCGAAATACACCGCGGCTTCGCCGCCGACCTCGGTCAGCGGCGCCCGGTCGGAGGTGAAGGCGAGGCAGCCGCAGGCCTGCGCCTCGGCGACCGGCCAGCCGAAGCCCTCCTCCCACGAGGGAAAGATCAGCCCGCGGGCCAGGCTGTAGAGCGCGGCCAGCGCTTCGTTGCTGACGCCGCCGAAATGCCGGATCCGTCCCTCCAAGCCGAGTTCCCGGGCCAGGCGCTGGTCGGAGTCCGAGAGCGGTTTTCCGACCATGACCAGGCAGGTCGATCCGGGGAGGCTCCCGCACATCGCCGAAAAGATGCGAAGCAGGCCGGGACGGTTCTTGTACCACTGGCTGCCGCCGACATTCAGGTAATACTCCGGGGGCGCGGCGCCGGCGGTGAGGAGCTTGATGCGGAGTTCGGCCTCGGCGCGCGGCATGGGCGCGTAAGGGTGGTTGAGCCCGTTGTAGACCAGATGCGTGCGCGCGGCCGGCCTCGGCACCAGGCGGAGCAGATCGCCGCGCGTCTTTTCGGAAACGCAGGCGACGTGGGGCGCGTCGCGCAGATGGCGGGAAATCCACTGCTGGAACCGGCGGCCGGACCAGGCCGGGCGACGCCGCGCGAGTTCGCCGCGGGCGGCCCGGATCTGGATCAGGTCATGGCAGGTGACCAGGGCGGGGCGACCGGCGCTGGCCGTCAGATAGGCGCTGTTGCCATGGTCGAGGATGTGCACGACGTCCGCGCGGGCCGCGGCCCGGCGCAGGCGGGAGGGAAACAGCGCGAACTTGTCGATGTAGCCGACGTATTTCCTCCAGCCGTCGTAGCGCCACTCGAGCGGGCGCATCAGCACGGGTTCCGGGGCGATCACCTCGGTCGTGACGCCGTGGGCGGGCAGGCCCTCGGACAGGATGCGGGCAAAGCGCAGCATGCTCTCCTGCCGGTCGGGGGCGAAGTTGGCGACGAGCAGGGCTTTCATACGAGACGCGGCTTGGCCTGGACCGGCGGCCGGTGTTCGGTGGCGCGGGGCACCGGTTCGGGCAGGGGCGCCCTCGCCATGGGCGCCGGAGGCCTGGCCTCGCGGTCGGGCTTCGCGGCGGCGAGCACGAGGCCGCCGCCGACCACGGCAAAGCCGAGCAAGGTCGGCGGGGCCCATTGGTACAGCAGGAGGGCGGTGCCGGTGGCGGAAAAGATCAGCAGCGGCAGGGCTTCGCCGTCGCGGCGCAGGGCCAGCAACGCGACCCGGCCCAGCCACACCGTCAGGGTGATGCGAAACGCAATGAACAGCGCGCCCAGCACCGGTCCGAGTTCGAGGATGACCTTGGTCCATTCATCCTCGGCGAGGAGAAACCCCATCCGGCCGGCGAGCAGGCGCGCGCCGACGTTCGACCCCACGCCGACGCCCGCGCCGAAAGGAGCGGCGTGCAGCAGCGCACGGAACGGCTGGCCGAGCCCGCCGAAGATGCGCGTATAGACGTTGCCCCACGCGTCGCCGCCGGTGCTTACCGCGGCCGTCTCCCAGCGTTGTTGGAAAACCGCGCGCCCCTCCTCGAAGGCCGGCAGGGCCGAGAGCCCGACCGTCAGGATGCCGCCGGCGATCAGGAGGCGGAACACCCGCGCATCCCGGCGCGAGGAAAGCATGACCGACAGGACGAAGGCCGCGGCCACCAGTCCCGTGGCGAGCATGGCCGTGCGGCTGATGGACACGGGCAGGGAAATGCCGACGGCCGCCCCGGCGCCCAGCAGCACGAGCCACGGCAGGTGGCGCCGCGCGCTCGCCTGGTGGATGAAAAACGCGGCCGCCAGCGGCAAAAACAGCTGCGGACCGGTGATGAAGGCGAAGAACCCGGGCGGGCGGATGCGTCCGTCGGCGCCGAAGATCTGCCCCAGCTCGTCGCCACCCACGCCGCGGTTGATCGGCGCGTTCATGGGGGAGCGGAATTGTTCGACCATGAGGACGGCCATGGGAATCGCGGTGAGGAGCGTGAAGGTGCCCATGCGCTCGACGTCGCGCCGGTCGAGCACCGTCGCCAGCACCCAGATGAGCGGCAGGTGAAGGTAGTTGATCCGCAGCCCGTACAGCGTCACGGCCACGTTGTTCTGGCCGGCGGCGAAACTGCCGAGGAAGGAAGCCGCCGCGAGTCCGGCAATCGCCGCCATGAAGCCGTTCCAGGGAAGCCGGTTGCTGCCGAGCGCGAGCGCGTAGATCAGCACCACCACCGGATCACGCACGATCAGCAGGGCGTCGGCCGCTCCCGGGAAAACCCATTTGCGCAGGGCGCCCTCGAAGTAGAGCAGGATCAGGTAGAGCCAGATCAGGAGCTTGGTGCGGTCGCGCATGCGGGGGCAGCCGGCGGGTGGTCGAGGGCGGTTCGCGCGCAGGCCGCGAGCCTGGCCTGGTAGCTTTCCCAGGTGAAACGCCGCGCGCAGAGCCGCGCCTGGCGGCTCATTTCCTGCAGCCGCTCCGGCTCGTCGTGCAGGAGTTCGAGCCGCGCGGCGATCGCCGCGGGATCGCGGATCGGCACGATGAAGCCTTCCTTCCCGTCCTCGATCAGGTCGGGGCCGGCGGTGTGCGGCGTGGTGATGACCGGCAGCCCCATGGCCATGGCTTCGAGCAGCACGAGGCCGAAGCCTTCGAACAGCGACGGCAGGACGAACACGTCGTGGGCCGCCATCTCGGTCAGGATCTGCGCATGCGGACAACCCGGCAGCCAGCGCACGGCGGCGAGCTCACGGTCGAGCGCCGGGCAGTCGACCGCGGGCCGCGCCCCGATGACCGTCAGTTGCAGCAGTCCGTCCACCTGCCGGCAGGCTTCGAAGAGGTAGCTGAGTCCCTTGCGCTGCCCGAGCGACCCCACATACAGCACCCGCAGCAGGTGTCCGGGATCGCGCGGCGGAGTGGCGGCCGGCAGGGGCGGCGGCGCGCCGTAGGGGGCCAGCACCACGGCGGCGCGGAAGGGCGGCGCGAATTCCAGCGTGCGGCGGGTGAAGCTGCTCGCGACGAGCACGACGTCGGCGAGTGCGAGCTCGACGTCCTTGCGGTCGGTCTTGGCGGCACTGTCGCGATTGCCGGTCAGCGTCGGGGCCCAGGCGGGCTGCAGCTCGGCCTCCTCGCCGAGGATGGCCCGGGCGGCGCGCCAGTAGCCGATGGGCAGGTCGTAGAAGGCGGTGCGGCCGAGCCGGGCCGCGGCCCGGAAGGATTCCTCCGCCCCGTCCTCATAGGCGTACACGGCGCAGAACCGGTCGTCCTCCAGCCGGCGGGCAACCTGGCGGTCGAGGGAGCGGTAGACCGCATCGACGCTGACCGGTCCGGTTTCATGACGCGCGAGAAAGCCCAGGCCGAGGCGCGGGGCCAGCAGGCGCAGCGCTTCCCGGCAGGATCGCGTCCGGGTTTTGGCGTGCAACTCCTCCGGGCAGGCCCGGCGGCGCAGCTGGCCGCGGAGGGAGCGGGGCAGCATGCGGCGCAGCCAGCCGCGATCGCGATAATTGAGGCAGGTCCAGAACTCGCCGAGCAGCCCGTCGCGATGCAGGGCGAGCGCGGCGTGCCGGACGTTGGTGTTCCCGGTGGGATGGGCCATCAGAATCATGGTGGGGCGGGGTTAGGTGGGGTTGCCGGTTTCGAAGTAGTCGAGCCAGCGCCGGCTCACGACCTCCGGGGAATAGCGGGCGTCGTACGCCTGCCGCTGGGCGAGGGCCGAGGTGGCGCCGGTGCGGATGCGGTGTGCCATTTCGAGCACGGCCGCGCGCAACGCCTCGTGCGTGGCCGGATGCGGCACGACGATCGCATCGGCGTCGCGCAGCGCGAGTTCGCGCGTGCCGCCGCGGTGCGTGGCGATCCAGGGCCGGCCGGCGGACATGGCCTCGATGAGGCTGAGCGGCAGTCCTTCGTTGTGCGTCGAAAAGAGCACGATGGCGTCGAGCGCAAGCAGGGCCCGGGCGTGGGCCTCCGCGCTGGCGTAGGCGCCGTGGTAGGTGATGCGGGGCCAGTCGCGGAAATACTCGGGCGTGTACGCCGGGCCGGCGCCGTGGATGTGCCACCGGATGCCGGCCAGCGCGGGGTCGGCGCTCAGCCGGCAGATGGCGTCGATGCCCTTTTCCCGGATGAGGCGTCCGAGGTAGCCGAAATGCAGCGTCGCCTCGGCCGGGCGCTGCGTCACCGCCGCGGTTTCCACCACGCAGGGCGTCAGGTAGGGCAGTTGCACGATGCGCGGGCGCGTCACCGCCGTCTGCAGCGCGGAGCGGGTCGCCTCGCTGCAGGCGACGAGTTCCGGCGCGCGGGCGAGCAGCTGGCGGAACCAGGGCGACCAGGTCGCCTGCTCGCGTCCGTCGGCCGCGGTGTGATGATGGTGGATGCAGCGGGCGGCGCCGTTGCCCGCGAGCCAGACCAGGCGCGCGAGCGCGCTCTGGCCGTTGGTGTACACGATGTCCCAGCTCCTGCCCCGGGCCCGGGCGATCTCCGCGCCGAGCCACTGCAGTTTGGCCGGCAAACCGGCCTCGCCGCGTGCGCGGGGAAGCTCGCGCAGCTCGATGAGCGGCGCGTCGAGCACGGAGCGGAGCTCCCCGCCCAGCGAATTGCTGGTGGTCAGCAGGGTGACGTGGTGCCCGCGCCGGGCGGCGGTGGCGGCGAGCAGGCAGATGTGGCGCTCCATGCCGCCGTAGGGCGCCATTTGCGGCGCGTAGAAGAGAAGGTTCATGCGGCGAGGTCCTTGAGGAAGCGGCTGACGATCGTGGGAAAGGAGTCGCCCGGCGAATGCCGGCGGCGCAGCCACGGTTCCGTGTTGTCGGGATTCAGTTCGCGCAGGCGGATGACGCGGGGATCGTGGACGGCCGGCAGCGCCGGTCCCTTGCGCAGGCGCCAGTCGTCGCGGGGGGCGAGCACCGGCAACCCGTGGGCCAGCATGGCCGACACGGCGCCGCTCTTGCCGAGCAGCGCCCAGGGATGGGTCGCGATGCCGAAATCGGCCGCCTGCAACAGGCCGGACGCCTCGCGCGGGGACAACTCGCCGGTGACGACCGTGCGCAACCCGGTCGCGGCCACGCGTTCGAGGATCGCCGGGCCGTGGGCGCCGAGGCGGCCCATCGCCAGCAACACGGGTGTCCGCTCCCGCCCGGCGGCGACGGTTTGCAGCCAGAGGGCCGTGTCGGTCGGATCCCATTCGGGGTGCAACGTGCCGAAGGTCAGGCCGACGAGCCGGCTGTTGGCCGCGCCGTTCTCGGGGATCAGCCGCTGCAGGAGCGCGGCGCGTTCCGGCGGCTCCGTGGTGTGGACCGGGATGTTGCTGAAAACCGGCAGCACCGACGCATTCCAGCCGTGCGAACCGAGCACGGCGGCGTAGCTCGGGGTCGAGGTCTGGAGATGCACGGGGCGGAGTGCCTGCAGGAAACGCAGGATCGACCGCGCCTGCCTCCAGCCGACCAGGCGCCGCCAGGGCGAATCCCCCTGCGCCACGCCGATCCAGATCTCGTGCAGGGTCACATGGGAGCGCATGTCGCTCAGCTCCTCCGCGAGATCCGTCAGTTCCGGACCGACGATGCCTTTCGGATCGAAGCCGTAGCTTACGAACTGCCAGCTCAGGCAGTCCGCGCCGAAGGCGCGCACTGCATGGGCGACGTTGCCGCTGCGCTGATCCCAGGGCATGGCGGACGGCCAGCGCTGCACCGTGAGGTGCTCGCCGGAGCGGTCGGTGATCGGGAAGTTCATGGAGCGGTCGTGCAGGGCGAGCACGAGGCATTCGTGGCCGAAGGACACGCAGGCCTCCGCCAGGCGGCGGGTGTAGTCGCCGACGCCGTCGCGGCCGGGTTCGGCGCAGGCGCAGAGAAAGGCGATCTTCATGAGCGGTGATAGAACCGGCCGACCAGCGCGGCGGCCCGGAGATCGAGCCGTCGCAGCGCCAGCCTGGCCGGGGACCACACGGCGAGGGGGCCGGGCGCATGCTGGTAGAAAAGCTTGTGGGCCGGGCCGGGCGGGTAGCCGGACAGCGCGGTGCGCAGGAATCCCCCGCGCCAGGGTTTCGGCTGGCCGATGGCGTGGGACAGCAGCACGCCGCCCGGCTGGAAGTCCATGCCATCCGGACCGGCGGCATGGACCGGGACATCCTGCAGCATGAGCGCCATGTTGAGCGCATCCTGATCCGGCGTGTGGAACAGCGCGTCCGGGCTGCCGTGCTTGATGGAGCCGAGCGTGCCGATCTCGATTTCGGCGAGGCGGATCAGGCGCGACCAGCATTCCAGGAATTCGCTCGCCGGTCGTGGCACCGCGATGAAGCCGGCGTTGTAGTAGCGGTCGAGATCCCGGCGCGGCGTGAGCTGGTAGCGCGCGAAGAACTCGCGCCAGGCGATGCGGTAGGGATGGCCGGCGGGCAGGTTGGGATTGACGTCCTCGCACAGCGCGATGCCGCCGCCCAGCAGCCAGCGCTCGAACAGGGGCCAGCGGGCCTTCAGCACGATGTCGGGGTCGAGGTAGGCCACGACATCGGCGTCCGGCGCGTGCTGTTGCAGGCAGGCAAGGAGGAAGTCCGGCTTGTAGTTGGTGAGGTGGACGGAGGGATTGATGCCGACCCAGCGGACCGTGATCGGGTGCAGCGCATCGGTGCGGTCGGCCCACGCAGGCTTCGGCCCGCGGTGCCCGCAGATGAACAGTCCGCTGAAGCCGGCGCGGTGCAGGGAATTGAGCAGGGCGGCGGCTCCGAGGTGGTAGTCGCCTTCGAAGAGGGTGCAGAGGCAGACGCTCATGCGGGGGAGAAACGGACGGTGGCGAAGACCCGGCACGCGAGGGCGCGCAGCCACCAGTCCAGCCGCCAGTGGCGGTTGCAGGCCATGTGGAAATGATGGCAGCCGCGGCCCGGATCGGAGCGCTGGCAAAGCCGTCCGGCCGCGGCCCAGGTTTCGGCGGCCAGGCGGCGGCGCAGGCCCGTCGGGATCGCCTCCCAGTCGAGGTGCTTGTCGAAGACCGCCGCCGCCGCCTCGGCCATGGCCGCGGCATGGGTGGAGAGCGCCGCCGCGTGCTTGCGATACAGACAGGTGTCCTGGCCGCTGTAGCAGAAACGCGCCCCGGCGCGCGCGCACCGCAGCCACATGTCGCGGTCCTCGACGTAGCGGAACGCCGGGTCGAACCCGCCCACGGAGCGCCAGAGGTCGCGCCGCAGGAGGACCGACGAGGGCTGGATGATGTAGTCGGCCACGAACAGGGAGCGCGGAAACCCGTCGAGCATGGCCTGGCTCGGCGCGCGCACGCCGAGCAGCTGGCCGCTGCCGTTCTGGAAGAGGATCGAGCCGCTGTGCACGAGGTCCACCGGCTGGCGCCGGATGCAGGCCACGAGCGAGTCGAGGTGGTGCGGCATCCACATGTCGTCGCTGTCGAGGAGCGCGATCCAGGCGCCGTGGGCCGCGGCGATGGCGGTGTTGCGCGTGGCGGGAAGGCCCTGGTTTTGATCGTGCCGGAGGTAGCGCACGATCTGCGGCACGGTGGCGGCGAAGCCCGTGACGATCCGCTGGGTGTCGTCGGCCGAGCCGTCCTCCACGACGATCAGCTCCCAATACGGGTAGCGCTGCCGCCGCACCGAGGCGAGGGTCGCCTCGAGGTAGCGGTCGGCATGGTAGGCGGGGATGCAGATGCTGATGAAGGGCGAGTTCATGCGAGGCGGGATTGGAGGGTTTCGAGGACGCGGGCGTCGGCGGCGGGATCGAACTTCCGCGCGATGAGCGCCGGGCTGCCCGTCAGGCGCGGCAGGTCGGCGCTGGTGAAAATGCGGGGATGCGGGGCATGCGCGGGAAAATCGATCTCGCGCAGGGAGGTGTTTTCCAGCGAGGCGGCGAGGGGGCTGTTGAGCAGCACGGACTGGAAAACGAGTTCATCGGCGTGCGCGGAGTGCCGCAACCAGCGCCGGATGCGGCGGGCCGCGGGGTCCGACGACAGGTATGCGGCGGCCTCGCGCGCGAGGACCACGTGGTTGGCGCCGCCGTAGATCCGGAAAAAATCCGGCGGACGACGCCGCCAGACGGGCACCGCGGGCAGCCGGTTGCGCCAGCCGAAAAGGGTCTTCAACCGGTGTCCGATCCCGGGCAAGCCGAGGAGCGCCTGCAGCCAGGGCCACGGAAGGTGGAGGCGGTCGACGCGCTCCCGAGCGTTCCGCCAGGGCGCTTCCGTCGCGAACGGATCGAACCAGCTGAGGTAGCTGCGGCGGGCGGGCAGCCGTGCCATCATCGCCTCCCGCCGCTGCAGGGGAAAGTCCTGTCCCGTCAGGTTGAGAAAATGAGTCCAGCGCGCATCCGCGGCCAGCGCGGCCTCCATGGCCGCGATCTGGACATCCACCATCGCCGGGCCGCCCCAGACGATCCGTCGCGCGGGCAGCAGGCGCACGTTCGGATGCCGGGCGGCGAGCTGCTCTCCCAGTGCGTGGAGGGCCGCCGGCGCGCGCCGGTCGAAATGCAGCACGAAGCAGTCGTCGCGATGGTGCAGCGACCAAAACAGCTGCTCGACCTGCGCCGGCGAGCGGTGGGCAAGGATCAGGAAGGCGAGCGACATGGTCAGGTTTCCGCAGCCAGCAATTCCTCGAGGCCCTGTTCGAGCCGGCCCAGCCGCCGGCGCATGACCGCATCGCGGCTGAGGTAGCCGAACGCGGAGTCCCGCTCCAGGCGCCGCCGCAGCTTGCGCAGGCGGGCGACCAGCGTGGCGGCCTGCGCCGCCATGGCCGCGGCATTGGCGGTGCGCCGCCAGCTCCGCCGCCAGAGGGGCTCGCCGCGCCGGAATTCGACCACCGGGCGCACGGCCGGCAACGGCTGGAGCGTGCAGTCGAGCTCGACCGACTCGAGCCAGTCGCGCCACTTGAACTCGAGGAACTGTTCGCCCAGCCGGACGGGCAGCCAGCGGACCCGCAGCGCATCGGCCACGATCGCGGCGTGCATCGCCTCCGCGATGACGGCGTCGCAGGCGCGCAGGCCGGCCAGCAGTTCGTCGACCGGACGCGCCGGGTCGAGGTAGCGGAGGCCGCTGAGCTCGCAAATCCGGGGCCACGGCACGCGGAGGCGCGTCTGCCAGTGGGGCATGAAGCCGATGCGCGGACCATCGGGCGCGGTCGCGGCGGGCAGGGTGGTCCGCCGCAGCAGGTACGCCGCGTCGATCGCGGCGCGCTCGGGCGGCAGGCCGAGGGACTTCGCCGTGAGCGGACCGCGCACGGCGTAGAAACGCCAGCGCCGGTCGGTGCGGGGGAACGGACCGTAGCCGCCGCCGGCGCCGAGCACCGCGTAACGGTCGGCCGCGGGCAGATCCTCGCTGAGGATGGTGCCGATGCCGAGGAAGAGCGTCGGGCTGCGTTCCTGCAGGCGCGGCCCGAGCAGGCGCGGCCAGAGCCACGGGTTGAGGGCGTCGCCGAAATTAGGCGCTTTGTCGAAGTGGAAGAGTTGCATGCGGGGAAGGTTGCGGGATCTGCCGGCGGCGGTCCCACGTGATGCCGGCGCGGAGCGGGCGGGCGGGCACGCCGCCGACGAGCGTGCCGGCGGGGATGGGGCGCGTGACGACCGAGCGTGCCGCGACGATGGCGTGTTCGTCGATGGTCACGCCCTTGAGCACCTGGGCGTGGATGCCGATCCAGACGTGGTTGCCGAGGACGATGTCGGCCGGCGGGTTGAGCGTCTCCCCGGTCCCGGCATCCAGCACGCTGTGTCCGTCGCTGCACCGGAGATCGGAGCCGTAGGCGATCATGCAGTCGCGTCCGATTTCGATCCGGCGCCCGCCCTGCGCGACCATCACGGGACCGGTCATGGTCGTGCCGTCGCCGATCTCGATGCGGCTGCCCTCGTCGTTGATCACGAAGGTTCCGCCCCGCACGCGGCAGCCGGCGCCGAGGCGGAACACGAGGCCGCGTCCGGCCAGTTCGAGGTTCGCCCCCCAGAGGATCGCGCCGGGGCCGAAAATCACGCGGTTGTTCGCGCCGCTGATGGCGATGCGGCAGCGGTGCAGTTTCGCGTCATGCCATTCCACCACATGGCCGGGACCGTCTCGCCGGATGCGCGACCCGGGGGCCAGGCGCAGCGCCGCCGCATGGAGGCGGCGCAGGGTTTGACGGAATCGGGGCGGGATCATGCCTTGGCCGGCTCGGGCAGGAGCCGCTGTTTCAGGTGCGCGGAATAGATGGCCGGAAATGCCGAGGCCCCGAGCGGGCGGCTGCCGGACATCTGGGCGAGGTAGCCACCCCAAAGCGGACTGCCCTCGAGGAGAACGGGGCCGTCGCTCGTGTCGGCGATGTCCCAGCCGATGAACGGAAACTCCGCCCATGCCGCGTGCGCCCGCACGGCGAGCGCGCGCAGATCGTCCCAGCGCGGCACGGGCCAGCCTTCGATCGGTTGCGCGGTGACCGGATGCCGGGCCAGCGGCCCCAGGGCCACTTCCTTGGCCTCGGCGCGATGCAGGCGTCCGGTGGCGAGATCCACCGCCGCGCACAGCGTGAGATCCCTTTCACCGCAGGTGACGCGGCTGTGCAGCGGGAACCGCAGCGCGGCACTGATGAGCTCCGTGGCGCCGTCGGGATGCCGTCCGGTGATGACGCGATAGTTGCACAGCGCCTCGGGCGAGAAGCCGGACAGGTCGGGATGGTTGCACAGGCGGGGCTGCACGAGCAGCACCTTGTCGCGGGATTCGCGCCGCAGCAGCTCCCGGAGCTCGGCCAGGCTGTACCTGCGATTGTCGTCGTGGTGCGCCCCCGTGACCGGGTTGTAGCGAAACGCCATCACGCCGATGCTGCTGTAGGAGCGGGCGCGCTTGACGAAGAGGCTGCGGCAGAGGCTGGGCGCATCCGCGGAGGATTCCTCGCGACCGTTGCGCCACACGGCGAGCAGCGGCACGACCGGCAGTCCCGCCTGGTTGGCCCGCCCGGCGAACTGCAGTTTGTCCTCCAGCGGCTCGTGCCCGCCCGGGGATATTTCCCGCTGAAGGTGATGCAGCTCCGACGGATCGATCACCTCGTCCCAGGCCCGGCTGCGGTGCAGGCGCAGGTAGTAATAGACCTGCGGACGCAGGCCGAGGCCGACGGAGCAGGCAAGCAGCTGGAACCACTGGCGGTGGTACGGAACGGCGTAACGCGCGCGGAGGGCGCGGCCCCACTGGAAAAGCGCCAGGGTGTTGCGCACCGGGGCGAGCACGAGGTGCAGCATCGCGGCCGCGGCCTGCTCGAGCGGGTGTTCCGCCCCGAGCTTGCGGCGCTCGATGGCGTTGGCGCGCCGGCGAAGCCGCGAGGCCGCATCGTCGGCGCGGGCCCAGCGAAACCAAGGCGCGGCGGCCCGGCAGCGATCGGTGGCGGTCAGACGCAGGATGGGAAGATTCCAGAACGTGTTCATGCGCAAACCGGGCCGTGAAAGCGTTCAAACCAGGCGAGGTAGAGCTCCGGGAAACGCGTTTCGCCCAGGGTCATGCCGCCCGGCGGCTGCAGGGCGTCGCCGCCCCAGTACGCGTTGGCTTCGAGCAGCATCACCCCCTGCGGCGTGTCCACGATGTCCCAGCCGACAAACGGCATCCACGGGATCCTGGCATGCGCGCACAGGGCGAGGTCGAGCATCTCGCTCCAGCCCGGGAGCAGGCGTCCGCTGATGGAGGCCTTGGTGTCGGGGTGGACGCGATGCTCGCCGTGCGTGATTTCCCGGAAGCGGCCCACGCCGAGGCGTCCGGTGACCAGGTCCACCGGGGCGAAGAGAATGGTGCGGTCGTAGCCGGTCGTGGTCATCCGCGAGGGCAGGCGGAGGAAGGCCCCGAGCGCCTCCGGCGCGCCGCCCGGCGCAATGCCGGTGACGATGCGCAGGTTGCAGAGATCGTGGTCGCCGTAGACCGCGTTGCGGGGGGCGTTGCGCAGACGGGGTTGCAGCACGAAGGCGCGGCGCTGGGCGCGCGCCCGCTCGGACAGCGCGTCCAGCAGCTCGGGCCAGGCCAGCTCCTTTCCGTCCAGCCGGTGGCGGCCGGTCTGCGGCAGCCAGAGCACCGGCTCGGTGCCGCTGCTGCCGAATTCGCTGGCGGGCTTCAAAAACAGATCCGCCTGGAGCGGCTCCGTCGTGGTGCGCAGGACGCAGCCGGATTCGTCCCAGGCGCCCAGCACCTCCGGCGTCGGCAGGCCGTGCCGGCGGCAGCAGAGGTGGAAGTGGTATTTGTGCGTGATCTCGTCGATCGGCAGATGCCGGTTGAGCCGGCGCAACAGGGTCACGAGCTGCCGGTGCTCGAGGTTTTCCAGCCACAACGGACGGAACGGCACGAGGTAGAGTTTGCGCCAGTAGTAATGCCGCGCGTAGCGGTTCTGGCGCCACACGCAGTGCCAGAGGTCGCCGAGCTGCTGCCAGCGGCTGACCCCGTCCTCGGCTTCCACATAACGGCTGTAGCGGAGGAAGAAGATCGCGACCTGCCGGAGGGCCACGGCGCCAAACCAGAGGCGCGCGCCGAAGCGGACCAATCCGCCCGGGCGGGCGGGTTCGACGGCCTGCTCGTCGAGCGAAAGCAGGTGCAGGCGGGCGAGCGCGTCGGCCCGCGTGGCAAACGTGAATTGAGGCAGCAGCAGGCGGCAGTGGTCGAAGGCGACCCAGCGTCGCCAGGTGCGCAGCAGGGGTGGGGTGGCGGTGTTCGTCATCATGGGGTGAAAGTCGGGGTCGCCCGGCCTTCGGCGAAGGCGAGCCAGGCCAGGCTGCGGGCCATGCCGTCGGCGAAGGTGAGCGGGGGATGGTAACCCAGCAGCCGGGTGGCGCGGGTGTGGGGAAGCTTCCACCGGCATTGCTGGAGGAGGCTGAGTTCCTCGGTGACGCGCGGGCCCGCGGGATCGCGCATCCGCCACACCGGCGGCGGGGGCGCGCTCTGCATCGCACTCAACACCAGTTTTCCGGTCCGCTTGACGCGGGCGGGCACGAGCGGAAACAACGGGCGCAGCCCGGGGCGGAAAATCCATTTCGCGAGGCGCGCCCTCCGGTCCTCGGGCACAACCGGCGCCCGGGGAAACACGGTCACGGACGCCGGATCGATCCCGAGATCCGCCGCGATGGTGGAGATGAAATCGCGCCAGGTGACGGTCTCCTCGTCGCCGACGAGGTAGGGCCCGGCCTGGTGCGCGGGGGCGTGCAGCGCCGCTCGGACGGCGGCGACGAGGTTGTCCACATGGATGGCGTTGCAGACGCCTCCGTCGGGCGAGACCAGCCAGGCGCGTCCCTCGCGCAGGTCCCGCGCCGTGTCGGCGATCCAGCGCGACCGCGGGCCGTGCACGATGCCGGGACGCAGCGCGAAGCCGTCGAGCCGGTGGCGGCGGCAGGCGCGGAAGAAGGCCTGTTCGGCGCGGACCTTGGCGTTGTTGTAACCGAGGCGGTGCCGGGTGTGCAGCGGGGTGCTCTCGTCGGTTCCGGGTTCGGGCGCCTGGCCGTGCACGGAGGCGGTGCTGAGGTAGACGACGCGCTTCACGCCGGCGCGCGCGGCGGCGGCGGCGAAAACCGCCGGCATGAGTTCGATCTGGCGCGTGTCGCCCAGCGCCGCGTGGACGGCGGTGTCGCATCCGCGCAGGGCCTCCGCGAGGGAGCGCACGTCGAGCGCATCGCCCAGGCGCCAGTCCACCGCGAAACGCGCGGGCAGGGCGAGCCGCGCCGGCGTCCGGACGACCGGCACGACCGTGCCGCCCTCCAGGTGGATCGTTTCAACGAGACGGTTGCCGACAAAGCCGGCGGCTCCGATGACGGCGGTGATCATGGCGGCGAGACGAGAAAGCGGGTGACGGGGGCCGGCGCGCGAAGCCACGGCTGCCCCAGCGGCCGCCGGTCGCGGTACAGCCGGGAAATCAGGGCCATGATCCGCATGCCTTCGGCGCCCGTCACCGGCACCGGACCGCGTCCCTGCACCGCGGCGACCACGGCCTGCAACTGGGCGATGAAGCACTGCGGTGCGGTCCAGCCGGCTTCGCCATCCGGGGCGAGCAAGGTGCCCTGCAGGGCGGCGGGCAACCCGTGCAGGTGGAGGCTCAGCGAGTTCGCCGCGTTGACCTGCCATTCCACGGTGCCGCGCTCGAATTCGAAGCGGTAGGCCTGGCGGGTGGGCCAGTCGCGGCTCAGCTGGACGCGCCCGCGCAGGCCGCTCGCATAGGCGAGCGTGAGCACGGCGTTGGCCTCCAGTCCGCCCGAGGCATCGTCGGCATAGTCGGTTTCGGCGGGTTCGCCCAGCCACCAGTCGAGCAGGTCGAGCACGTGGACGCCGATGTCGAGCAGCACGCCGCCCGGCGTGTCGGCGGGGGAGAAAAAGGACGGCGTCGCGGCCGGCCACCGGAAAGGGCCGCCTTCCTGGATGTCGAAGCTACGAAGCTCGCCGAAGGTGCCGCGGCGGATGGCCTCGCGCAGCCAGCCGTGCACCGGGAAAAACCGCTTGTAGTGTCCCACCGCCAGCACGCGCTCGTGGACCGCGGCCTGTTCCACCATGGCGGCGCATTCCTCCGGCGTGGAGGCCATGGGTTTCTCGCACAGCACATGCCAGCCCCGGCGCAGGGCCGCGAGCGCATGGCTCGCGTGATGCTTGGGCGGCGAGGCAATGATCGCGAGACTGCCCGGCGGGGCGCCGACGGCCTCGAACGTCGCGACGGCCTTCGCCTGGGGGAAGTGCGCGGCGAGCGCGTCGCGGGCGCCGGCAAGCGGATCGACCAGCGCAAGCACGTCCGCCTCGTGGCGACGTCCGAGCTCGTGCAGGGCGGGCTGGTAGAACAGCCGCGCCACGGCGCCGCAGCCGACGAGCACGATGCCCACGGGACCCGCGGGTTGCGCCACGGGATGCGGGGCGGGACGGCGATCAGGCAGAATCAAGGGTGTCATGGAATTGAAATCAGGACCGGGCGGGCACGCCGGTGGCGGGACGCGGACCGGTGGCCGCCGCCACCGCCCACAGCTGGAGCGCGCCCCAGGCGAGCAGCTGAACCGGATTCCACGGTTGCAGCCGGACCAGCCGTCCGAGCGCGACGGAGGCTTCGCGCGGATTGCGCCGCCAGTGCAGCCGCGCGTGGTTTCGCCGGTTGCTGATGAGCGCCCGGCGCCGGACGGAGCGCGGGATGAGCGGATTGTGCAGGTGCTTCTCATAGAACGCGGCCATGCGGGAAACCATGAGCAGCGTCTGGCCCATCGCGCTGCCGGCGTGCTTGCGGTAGGCGCAGGTGCAGTGGCCGGAATAACGCCAGCGCGCGCCGTCGGCGAGCAGGCGCAGCCAGAGATCGAGATCCTCGCCATGGGAGAGCGTCGGGTCGAAAAGCCCTGTTCTCGCGAGGCGGCTGCGCCTCAGGCAAAGCGTGGAGGTGCACTGGACGAAATTGTAGCGGAACATCGCCGCGGCCATGTCCGCGAGCTGTCCGGCGTCGGGCCCGGCCCGGCCCGGCAGCGGCGTTCCGGCGGAGTCGATGAAGGTGACGCCGGAAAAAACGACATCCGCGCCCCGGGCGAAGCCGTCGGCGGCGAAGGCCAGATGGTGCGGATCCCAGATGTCGTCGGCATCGAGGAACGCGACGAAATCGCCCGTGGCCTGCCGGAGCAGCGCGTTGCGCGCCGCCGACACGCCGCGGTTGACGGCCGAGCCGAGAATCCGGACCGGGCACGGCGCGTGCGCCGAGAACGCCGCCACCTGCCGGACGAGATCGTCCAGGCGGCCGTCCTCGTAGATCAGGATCTCGGCCGGCCGCACGGTCTGCGCCGCGACGCTGTCCAGCGTGGCGCGAATCGTGGATGCGGCCCGGCAGGCGGGAATGACCACGGAAAAGCGGTTGGATGAGATCGTCATCGGGATCATGAGGTGGCCGAGGCGGGCCGGCCGGCGGCGTATTTCTCCGCCAGCCAGCGGCCGATGGTGTGCTGCGCGCGCGCGCGTCCCCGGAGCTCCGCCCGCCGGAACGTGCGCGCGGGTTCGGGCAGCCGCCAGGTGCGCCACGCGAGCAGGGCGCGGTCGACCCATCCGCGCGCGTTTTTTTTGGGCAGGCGGCGGAACCGGATGTATTCGAGCAGATCGGTGCCGAAGACGGTGCCTTCGACGAGGCCCTCCACGTAGGCCGGGGTGAGGCGCGCGGCCGGGATCAGGTGTTCCAGCCGCAGCACCCGCAGGCGGCCTACGCCCAGCCCCAGGTCGATGGCCGAAAGCGCAAGGTCCATGTCCTCGCCCCGCGACAACGTCAGATGCAGCGGCTCCTGTTCGACGAGTTCAAGATACCGCCGCCATACCGCCCCGCGCACGAAGCAACCGGCCGTCGGGGGCATCGCGTCGTAGGAACTGAAATGGTTGGTCCAGCGGTCCGCCGCGAGCGGCATGACGGCCAGCAGGTTGAAATAGCGCTCCATCCAGGGGGCGGGCGGGCACTCGAAGCGGGGCAGAAGCTGTCCGCCCCAGGCGCCGAGTTGCGGCCAGGCGAGCGACACTTCGAGGCCGCGCACGAGATAGTCCGGGGCGAGCACGTTGTCGTCGTCCACGAAAAGAATGAGATCGGCCTCCAGGTTGCGCGCCTCGGTCAGGGCGCGATGCCGGGCCCGGGCCGGTCCCAGGGCGGGCTCCTGCACCACCCGCGCGTGCGGATGCCAGGAGATATCCACCTTCGCCTCGACCGGGGTCGAGCTCGCGTTGTCCACAATCAGGAAGTCCCAGGCGGAGGGATGCAGCGACTGGCGGCGCAGGGCGTCGAGCGTGGCCCCGAGAAAATCCGGCCGGGGATTGTGGCTGCAAAGGATGACGAGCAGGGAAGTCATGGGACGGAAGGGACCGGGCGCGCGGGGGCCGCGGTTCACACGGCGACCGGCATGGAGGAGAGGGCCGGCGGTTCCACCGACACCTGCGGCAGCAGACGGCATCCGCCGAAGCGCCGGTCGCTTTCCCAGTCGGCATGGCCGCCATGATGGACCTCCCAAAGCGCAAAACCGTCCACGAGGTCGTAATGCGTGAGTCCGAAGGCCAGCGCGGCGGAGCAGTAGTAGCGGCCGGGATGCAGGGGCAGCGCCGGCAGGCGCAGGCGAAGTGTGCTGCGTCCGGCCGGAAGCGCGAAGGTTTGGCCCGCGGCGTCGCTGTCGAGCGTGAGGATGCGCTGGCCCTCGACGGTGTCGAAGCCGAGGCCGAGCATGACCTGCTCGACCGGCTTGGGCGCCTCGACTTCGAACTCGATCTCGAGCGGCTCGTTGAAGCGCAGGCCGCGCTCGCCCGCGACGCGGGCCCGCAGCAGCCGGCAGACGCGTCCGTCGGCGCCGCGCTCGCGCTTGGATCCCTCCAGCATCACGTCGAGCGCGGCCGGGTGGATCTTCCGGTTGTAGAGGTCGATGGCCTCGTTGATCGGGTAGATGCCGAGCAGCCGGCCGGACTCGAGGACCGCGCAACGGGGGCAGAGGCGCCGGATCGTGGGCATCGAATGGCTCACGAAGATGATCGTGCGGCCCTCGTCGCGCGCGATCTCCTGCATCCGGGTGATGCACTTGCGCTGGAACTGCGCGTCTCCGACCGCCAGCACCTCGTCCACGATCATGATCTCGGGCTCGAGGAACGCGGCGACGGCGAAGGCCAGCCGCACGTACATGCCGCTGGAGTAGCGCTTGACCGGCGTGTCGATGAACTTGTCCACCTCGGCGAATGCGACGATCGCGTCGAACTTCCGCCGGATCTCCTCCTTGCGCATGCCGAGCATCGAGCCGTTGAGGTAGATGTTGTCGCGGCCGCTGAGCTCCGGATGGAAGCCGGTGCCGACCTCGAGCAGGCTGCCGATGCGGCCGCCGAGCTCGATCTCGCCCTTCGTGGGTTCGGTGATGCGGGACAGGATCTTCAGCAGCGTGGACTTGCCCGCGCCGTTGCGGCCGATGAGTCCGACGACCTCGCCGGGCTGGATGTCGAAGCTGAGGTCCTGCAGCGCCCAGAAGTCGTGCGGCGAACGCCCGCCGGGCAGGCCGCGCCAGCGCCGCCAGGTGCGCTCGATTTCCTCGCGGAACGTGGTCATGCCGATCTTGCCTAGACGGTAGCGCTTGGAAACGCCGCGGACGGAGATGATGGGACGGGACATGGGAATCAGACGGTGTCGACGAAGTTGCGCGCCATGCGCTGGTAGAGCAGGACGCCGGTCGCGAGGGTGAGGAGCGCCAGGCCGAGCGACTGGGCGTAGGCGAGGGGAGTGACGTCGCCCGCCCCGAGGAAGGCCTTGCGCATGGCCTCCACCACGGCGGCCATGGGGTTGAGGCCCGCGACCCAGCGCCACTCCTCCGGGATGCGGGTGATCGGGTAGATCACCGGGGTGACGTACATCCAGAGCTGGATGAGGATGCTGGTCAGGTGGTGCAGGTCGCGGTACTTGGCGGTGATCGAGGACAGGATCAGGCCGACACCCAGCGCCACGGCGGCGGTGTGGACGATCAGCAGCGGCAGCAGGGCCAGCCAGATGGTCGGCGAGAGGTCGGCGCCCTGGACGGTCGCGAACTTGAACCAGGCGTACGTGAGCAGGAAGAACGTCAGCTGGATGCCCAGCGAGATGAGGTTGGAGATCGTGAGCGCCAGCGGCGGCAGCAGGCGGGGAAAGTAAACCTTGCTGAAGATGCGCGCATTGCTGGTGAGCGTCTGGCCGGTCGTGTTCACCACGTTGGAGAAATACGTCCAGGCCAGGAGGCCGCAGAGGTAGAACAGCAGCGGCGGCACGCCGTTGGTCGGCACGCGGAGCACCCGGCCGAACAGGAGCGTGAAGACGATCGTGGTCAGCAGCGGGTTCACCACCGACCAGACGGGGCCGAGGATGGTCTGCTTGTACTTCGCGGTGAAGTCGCGCAGCACCAGCTCGACGAGCAGGTCGGAATACTGGACCAGCCCGCGCCAGTCGAAGTGGATCCAGGACTGGTTGGGACGGATCAGGACGCGGGGAGCGGAGGCGTTCATGAAGAGGGGGAAGGCGGCGGGTTCAGGCCGGCCCAGGCCAGTCCGGCGAGCACGTGGGCGTTGAGCGCGACGGCCGGGATCTGGAGGGGGAAATCGAGCAGCGACTGGAGCAGCACCGCGCCGAGACCGGCCGCGGCGCAGACCCCGAGCACGGCGGGTGCGCCGACGGGATTCAGGAAAAACGGCAGGATTGCCGCCGGCACCAACAGCAGCAGCACGGCGCCGATGCCCGGCAGCCCGCGTTCAGCGCCCGCCTGGAGGAAGTCCTGGTGCGCAAACTGGAGGTAAAGGTAGAAGGTCCGCACGTAGGGATCGCCCGAGTGCGCGGCGGCGGCGGCGCGCCAGTTGCCCGGGCCGTGCCCGGTCCACGGCCGGTCCGCCAGACTGCGCAGGGCCGCTTGCTGCGCCTCGCCGCGATCTCCGGCCGGTCCCGTCTGGTAACGGTTGGGGATCAGCAGATCCGCCCGCACGAGGCGCGGCCACTCCGCGACCGGAGGCACCGGCTGCGGGGCCCCGGCCGCCGGTCGCACCTGACCCCAGCGTTCGGCGATCTCGCCGAGACGTCCGGTGGCGATTCCCAGCAACAGGCTCGTGCCCAGGATTCCGGCGAGAACCAGCCGCGGGCGGGGCGCGCGCAGCCACCCCATCCGCGCGAGCAACCCGATGCCGGCCGTCAGCGCCGCGACCTGCGGGAAGCGGGAGACATGCGTGGCGTGCGCCGCGAGCAGCAACACAAGCGCGATCGCAAAGCACCAGGTGCCGCGGACCCTGAGCGCCACGAGCCCGGCTGCCAGCGGCCAAGCGGTGTTCAGGTAGGCGCCCGCCGACGTGTGGTGAAAGAACGTGCCCCAGAACCGGCCGGGCAGCCGGCCCTCATCGCGCCAGAACATGCCCGGCGCATGCGTGAGGTGCTGGGCCACCGCGAGCAAGGCGATCCCCGTGGCGGCAAGCGCGATGACCGCCGCGAAGGCGACCAGCCAGAACCGTTCCCTCGCCAGGTCGGCGGTCATGGCCAGGGCGAGGCCGAGACCCGCCGGAAGGACGAGCGCCGAGGCGCGGTCGAAACCGGCGACACTCGCCGGCCAGCGCGCGGCGACGCGGGCGAAGTGCTCCGCCGTGAACGCCGGTTCCGGCGTCGGCTCCGTCCAGCCGCCGGTCCACGGCAGCAGGGAGACCAGCAGCAGCGCGAGGCCCGGAAGCAACCCGGCGGGCAGCGCCGCCCCGCGCCGACCGGCGGGCAGCGAAGCCAGCCAGCAGGCGGCGGCCAGGCCGACGAGCGTCATGACCGCCCAGAAAGCCGCGGGACGCGTGCCGCCAAAGGCGAGCGGCGCGACCGCCAGCGCGGTCAGCAGGCCGGCGCCACCGGCGCGGCGGAGCGCCGCCACGAGGCGGGAGGCGCTGCCGGAGCAGGGTTCAGGCGCGCGAACGTTGACCATAGGTCCGGTAATATTTCGCGGATTGCGTGCCGTAGCCGAAGAAGCCGCCTTCGCTCCATTTTTCGGGCGCCTGGGTGAGCACGATGCCGAGCACCTTCACCCCCGTGCTGACGAGGCGGGCGAGGGCGCGTTGCGCGGTCCCGAGCGCGACGTTGCCGAACTGGCAGGCGAAGATCAGTTCATGGCAGCTGCGGGCCAGGAGCGCCGCGTCGGGAAAGACCGCGACCGGCGGCGTGTCGAAGATCACCAGGTCGTAGTCGGCGAGGAGCTGCTTCTGCAGGCCGGCGTGCGCCAGCTGCTCGAGCAGCTGCGTGCAATTCTCCGGCGGACGGCCGCTGGGCAGCAGGTCGAAGCGCGGCGCGAGGCTGACGACGATCTGGGACAGCGGCGGACGCTCCTGCGGGGCCTGTTGCAGCCACTGGGTCCAGCCCGACTGGGCCTTGATCTGGAAATAATGATGCAACGACGGACGGCGCAGGTCGCAGTCGACCAGAAGCGTGCGCCGCCCGTGCGAGGCGAAGACGGCCGCAAGGTTGCCGGCGAGGAGGCTCTTGCCTTCGCCGGGGGCGCTGCTGGTGATGAGCAGCGACTTCGGGTAGGCGAGCGCCGAGGCGATCTCGATCTCGCTGTAGAGGCCGCGGTAGGATTCCGTGGCCGGACCGGCCTTGTCGCGGAGGAACGCCTGCGCGATCTCGGCCGAGGATTTGCCGGTGCGCCGCACGACGCCGAGCAGCTTCTGGCCGAGCAGCGTCTCGACCTGGCCGGTGGTCTTCACGCGGCTGTCGAGGAGCCCCACGAGCAGCGGCACGCAGACGAGTCCGCAGAGCCCCGCGCCGGCAGCGAGCAGGAAGGTGGGGTTGAGGCGCGGGTCGACCGGCGGCGCCGCCCCGCGGGCCTCGTCGAAGATCTGGATGTTGGTGTTCTCCAGCTGCGCGCCGATCTCGGCGTCGTTGAGCCGGTCGCTGAGCCGGGCGTAGGCCGTGCGCTTCGTGAGGGCGTCCTGCTCGAGCAGCCTGTAATCGATGGAAATCTTGTCGAGTTCGCGGGCCCGGGCCTCGGTGGCCTGCAGCTCCTCGCGCAGCTGCTGCTCGCTGCGCATCGCGATCTCGTGCCGGGCGCGGAAGTCCGCGGCGGCGCGGGCCAGCTCCTCCTCGAGCTGGCGCCGGACCTCGGCCGCCGTGAGCTCGTTCTCGATCATGCGGGGGTGGCGCCGGAGGTAGCGCTCGCTCATCAGCGCGCGCTGCGCGCGCAGGTTCTCGAGGCTGGCCTTGGACGCGGCGACCTGGCCGTAGGCGAGGACGGCGGGGATCTCGGTGAGCGGCCGGTCGTTGCGCTCGAAGTGCGCGATGTTGTCGAGCACGCCCTTGAGCTGGACCTGCTCCATCTGGGCGTTCACCAGCGAGGCGCCCAGCGAGCTGAGCTTCTGCACGATGACCCCCTGCGTCTCGCCGAGGGAGGCGAGGTTGTGGCGGGCGCGGTAATCCTGCAGGGCGGTCTCCGCGGCGACGACCTGGCGGCGGAGATCGTCCGTCTGCCGGCGCAGGAAGATGAGCGCGGAGTTGCTGCCGGTGACCGCGCGGTCGATGTTGTACTCGATGTAGCGCCGCGCGTAGCGGTTGGCGATCAGCACGGCGAGCTCGGGGTCCGGGTGGTTGACGGCGATGCCGATGATCGGCGTGCTCTTGCGCGAGAAAAACGAGACGTTGGGCCAGAGGACCTCGGCGAGGGAGGGCGCCGACTCGCCGGGCCGGGTCCCGTCGGCATACGCGGCCTGGATGCGCCTGGTCTCGTCGGCGGAGAAGGAGGCGAGCACGTAGTCGAGAAACGCCTTGCTGCGCAGCTGCTCGACGTGGGTGGTGATTTCCGTGGGATTCAGCGGCCGGCTCTGGAACACGCCGGCGCCGGTCGGATCGCGCCGCGGCGAGCATTGCAGGTACACCTCGGCGCGGTAGACGGACGGGCCGCCGGGTTCGAACGAAATGACGGCGGCGGCGGCGACGGCGCCGAAAAGCAGGCCGAGGAGCCAGCGCTCCCGGAAAAAGCGCCAGAGATCGGGCAGCGTGATGCGGCGGGACACGGCGCCGGGGACGGCGGATGGAGAAGGCGAGTCGGACATGGCGGGAAGGGTCAGAACAACCGTTCGGGGATGAAGATGCGGTCCCCGGGGTAGATCAGGACCGGCGTGGAATAGGCCTTTCCCCGGCCCGACATGGCGCGCTCGATGTCCACGACGAAGTTCGTCTCGGTGCCGTCGGGTTGCCGCCGGGTCACGCTCACGTCGGTGCCCTTGGCCACGGGCGTGAGTCCGCCGAGGCGCGCGATCAGGTCGCGCAGGTCGAGGTTGTTGGCGTCGGGGGGAAATTGAAACGTGCCCGGGGAGCGCACCGCGCCCAGCACCGTCACCTCGCGCGGCGCGTAGGCCTGCAGGGAGAGCGTCACCTGCGGGCGCTTCAGGAACTCCTGGTCGCGGTACGCGCGTTCGATCAGGGCCTCGGCTTCGCGCACGGTCTGCCCCGCGAGCGTCACGGCCCCGACCAGCGGCAGGCGCACGCGCCCGTCCCAGTCGATCACCTGGGCCGCCCCGAGGTCGGATTCGCCGAAGATGCCCACGGCCACCCGGTCGCCGCGATTCAGGCGGTAGGCCGGATCGGTGGCGGGCGCGGCGGAGGGCTCCTCCAGGCCGCGGCCGGTGAGCAGCAGGCCGAGCAGCAGGCTAGAACAGATGAGAGAGCGTGATCGTGACCACATGGCGTTGGTAGTTGGCGACCGGATCGGTCGATTCGGAGTCGAGGAATTGATAGCGCAGGAAGAGCGGCCATTCGCGGTTGCGGGCGTAGCGCGCGGTGAACGAGGCCTCGATGCGGTCGTCCCTGCGGCCCAGGCCGATGAAGTCCGCGTTGAGGTAGGACAGGGACAGCTCGGTCCGGGTGAAGCGGCCGACCTCCTGGGCCCAGCCGACCTCGCCGCCGGCGGTCACGAGCGTGTGGTTCGTGATCGAGAGCTCCTGCTCGCGGCGGGCGCCGAGCGTCAGGCGGGTGCGGGGACGCGCCTGCCAGCCGAGCTGGAATTCGCCGACCAGGCGTTCGTTGCCGGAATCCTGCAGGCCGGGCACGTCCGCCTGTTCGTACGCCACGCGGAGCCGCCCGGTCGTTTTCGGGAAATACGCGCGCGGCAGGAACGGGCCGTCGAGGGTGAGTCCCACGAACGCACCGCTGCGATCGTCCACCGGCGGCAGGCCCGCGGCGGCGTCGCGCTCCAGCCACCGGTACCCCCACGAGGCGTTCAGCACCGCGTCGTGGTAGAGGGGGCGGTCGTAGCCGAGGCTCAGGGTGCGCGCCGTCTGCCGCAGCTGGTCGAGGCCGGTCAGCGCGTCCTCGCTGTCGCTCCGCTGATGCGTCCAGCTCGCAGTGAAGGCGCTGTCGTCGGCGAGGCTCATGAACCGATAGTTCACGCGGCCCGTGCGCACGTTCTGGTCGCTGCCGAAGTCACGCCGCTGGTCGCGGTAGGCGAGGCTGGCGCCGAGGACATGGCGGCGGGCCATCTGCACCTCGCCGCCGGTCTCGAGGGAAAGATGCTCCGCCCGGACCCGTTGGTTGACCTCGAGGACGGCGTCGCTCGTCTTGGAGTAGTCGGCCATGAAGTTGGCGCCGACCGTCCGGCCCTCGCCGCGCAGGAGGCGCCAGTCCATGTGGACCTCGGGATCCTCGCTGTTGATCTCCGGATGGTCGAGGTACCGGCGGATCCGGTACCGGGCGTGGCCGTCCGTCTTGATGCGGGAGTCGTTGCGCCGGTAGCGGAGCGTCGGCTCGAAGGCCAGGGCGTAGTCCTCGACCGCATCGACGGCGGCATAGAGATTCGAATCGTAGATGCCGCTGGCGGAGGCCTCGAAGGCGAGGGCGCCGCGCCCGAAGTCCCATTCCGCGCGGGCCAGGAGCGGCGCCGCGAGCAGGGCAAGGCCGGGAAGAAGACGGATGTTCATGATGGGAGAGGAGGCGCTTCGCCGCGCCGCGCCATGCTGCCGCCCTTGCCGGGGCCGGCGGCTCCGGGGACGGGCATGGATGATTTCGTGGAGAACGGTGTCAGCGCCCGCCGCTGGCGGGGCCTTCACCGGAACGAAGCCCGGAGGGCATCGTGGTGTCCGCCAGTTGGTCGGCGGGCACGCTGAGCTGGATGTCGTGACCCAGCAGATGGAGCATCACACTGACGCGTGAGTTCCCTGAATTCGCGAGAACGCGGCCTTCCGCGCCGCGAAAGCACCCGGCGACGATGCGCACCCAGTCGCCTTCGGAAAAGGACCGGGCGTCTTGCGCCGCGCCGGCCAGGCGCACCTCGCGGTCGAGATGCTCGATGACGCGGTCGTCGACCGCCTTCGGCGCACCGCCGAAGGCGACCAGCTGCAGGACGCCGGGCGTGCTGGCCACGTGGCGGACATCGTGCGGGTAGCGGAACCGGGCGAACACATAGCCGGGAAACAGCGCCTCGCTGGAGAGGCGGGCGGTGGAGTGCGGAGCGGGACGCGGGACGCGAATCTGCGGGGCGAAGACGGCGACGCCCGTGCGCAGCCGCACCTGACGGGCGGTGAGCTGCTCCCGCCGCGCCGCGACGCGCAGGCAATACCAGCCTGGCGCAGGGGAGGGGGCGATGAGGGACGTGGTTGCGGTCATGACGGCGGCCACTCCTCGGGTCCGCCGGGGTGACCGCAAGCCCGTTCGGCTCCGCGGCCCCAGGACCAGCTTGCCTCCGATAACGCGCCTCAGGGAGAGCCTGAGGGCGCTGCGCGAGCGCGGCCCGACCCGGGTCAAAGCCGCGGCCCGATTCCGCGAAAAACGCCGCTCGGCTACCTTGGGCGCATCAACCACGACACCTATGCTGAAACACAGACAAGACGGCCTCGTATTCCTGCACGGCCTCGCCCTGCAGGCCGGAATCATCGCGCTGTTTCTCGGGTTGGTCGCGACCTACCGGCACCATCACTGGTCCGGCCTGCCCGACGGTCTGAGCTGGACCACGTACCTCCTGGGGATCGTGCTCGCCATGACCTGGAATCTCCACGCGCTGCAGGCCTACGCGGTGCGGCTGTGCGGCCTTGATGTCCGCGAGGTGGTGCGGCTGACGCGCCAGCAGCTCTACCGGCTGATGGCTGCGCTTTTCGCCGTCGGTTTCCTGACGCAGGAGCAGGGCGGGTCGCGCACCTTCGTCCTGACCTTCGTGCTGCTCGCCGGCTTTTCGCTGCTGGTGTTGAACAGCGCGCTGCCGCGCCGCCTGGCGGCGTTTCTCTTCCGCTCGAGCCGGATGCGGACGGCGGTGCTCGCCGGCGCCGGCGAGGCCGGACAGCTGGGCGAATGGCTGGCGGAGCGCGAGTACCTCGGCCAGGTCGTGGTCGGGTACGTGCCGCCGCCGGGCGCGGAACAGGTTTCGCCGCCGCCGCTGGGCGAGCTGCGCGACCTGCGGCGCACGCTGCGCGACGAGGCCATCAACCAGGTCGTCGTCAACCGCCGCCAGTTCACGCCCGCCCAGATGGGGTTCATCCTGGCCGAAGCGGAACGGGCCGGCTGCCGCGTCCGCTACTTCGTGGACCTTTGCGAGGGCCACGGGGGCGAATCGATGGAGGTGGAATGCCAGGAGCGCTACGCCTTCGCCGCCGAGGCGCCCGAGCCGCTCGACAATCCCGTCAACGGCCTGCTCAAGCGGGCGCTCGACCTGGCGGTCGCCCTGCCGGTCGTCTGTTTCGTGCTGCCGCCGCTGACCTTCGTCGTGTGGGCCGCCCAGCGCCTGCAATCCCCCGGCCCCGTCTTCTACCGCCAGGAACGCTCGGGGCTGAACCGCCGGCATTTCCACATCTTCAAATATCGCACCATGCACGTGTGCCCGGCGCTCGAGGCGCGCCAGGCCACCCGCGGCGACGCGCGGGTCTACGGCTTCGGCGGCTTCCTGAGGAAGACAAGCCTCGACGAGGTCCCGCAGTTTCTCAACGTCCTGCTCGGCGAGATGAGCGTGAGCGGTCCGCGGCCGCACCTGCTGGAGCACGACCGCCAGTTCGCCTCGCTCGTGCCGGCGTACTACCAGCGCCAGTTCGTGAAGCCGGGCATCACGGGCCTCGCCCAGAGCGAGGGCTTCCGCGGCGAGGTCGCGGGCCGGCCGGAACTGCTCCGCCAGCGCATCGCGCACGACCTGCGCTACGTGAAGCGGTGGTCGCTCGTGCTCGACCTGCGCATCCTCGCGGCCACCGCGCGGCAGGTGCTGCGCCCGCCGCCCACCGCCTACTGACGACCCTTTCTTGCCGGAGGCCCGTGCCGCCGGCTGCACGCAACCAACCAAAACCCAAACGAAAACATGAAATCCAAACTACACTACATCGGCGGACTGGCCCTCGGGCTGGCCTGCCTGGCGGGAACAGCCCGGGCCGAGCTCGTGCTGTCCGGCTCGACGGCAGGCTACTTCCAGGGCGTGTCGTCCGGCAGCACCGTCGTGACCAACGTCCCCGACGGCTCCTGGGCGTCGTACTTCACCGGTGTTCCGGTCAGGGACTCGTTCAAGTCCGGCATCACGTTCAGCAACACGTCGTTCTCGAACGTCAAATCCGGCGACAGTTTCGGCTTCGGCATGCTGACGTACTACAACGGCATCACCGAGATCGGCACGTCGTCGGCCAACGCCCTGTTCGACTTCTACCTCGATCTCGACACGCCGGACATGGCGCCGCTGCTGCTCACGACGATCTCGTTCGGCATCGACGCGACGGTGAACACGCCCGAAGGCACCAATCCGGACATCTTCACGGCCTCGTTCACGCAGCCCGAGCCGATCCTCATCGGCGACACCTGGGTCACGTTCACGGTCAACGACCTGCCCTCGGTCGTGAACGTGCAGGAAAACATGTGGCTTGGCCTCGCCAACATCACGGTCTCCTTCTTCAGCCCGATCCCCGAGCCCTCGACCTACGGGTTGATCGCCGCGGCCGGTCTGCTGGGGCTCGTCGGCTACCGTCGCTATCGCGCGCGCCGCACGGCCGACGCGATGGCCGCCTGAGCCCAAGGTTCCGAATCGCGCCGATGCCGGAAAACCCCGCCGGCATCGGCTCCATTTTCCCATCAGGGTGAAGGTTCCTGTTTCCATCCTCATTCCGATCCGCAACGAAGCGGACAACCTCCCGCGGGCCCTCGCCGCGGTGGCCTGGGCCGGCGAGATCTTCGTCGTGGACTCGGGCAGCACCGACGGCTCGGCCGCCATCGCGCAGGCGGCCGGCGCGACCGTCGTCCAGTTTCAGTTCAACGGCACCTGGCCCAAGAAGAAGAACTGGGCCCTCGATCACCTGCCTTTCCGCCACGAATGGGTGTTCATCCTCGATGCCGACGAGGTGCTGCCTCCGGAGACCGCCGGCGAGCTGGCGGAGATCATCGCCGCCGACGGACGCGGCTGCGACGGCTACTGGATCAACCGCCGCTTCATGTTCATGGGCCGGTGGCTGCGCCACGCCTATTATCCCAACTGGAACCTGCGCTTCTTCCGGCACCGCCTCGGCCGCTACGAGCGCCTCGTGCAGGGTCCGACCGCCAGCGGCGACAACGAGGTGCACGAGCACATCATCGTGCAGGGCCCCACGGGGCGCCTGCGGGCGGAGATGGATCACTACGCGTTTCCGTCCGTCGCCGTGTTCGTCGAAAAGCACAACCGCTACTCGAACTGGGAGGCCCGGCTGCAGGTGGAGGGCCTCGCGCACTCCGCCGCCGCGGGGCTGCAGTCGCCGCGCACACGGTTCAGCCGCCGGCTGAAGGCGCTGGCCCTGCGCCTGCCGTTCCGGCCGCTGCTGCGTTTTCTCTACGTCTACATCGTGCAGGGCGGATTTCTCGACGGAAGGGCCGGCTACTATTTCGCGCGCCTGCACGGCGTGTACGAGCTGATGGCGCTGACCAAGGCGCACGAGCTGCGGCTCGCGGCGCGGGCCGGTCGCAACGGCACCGGGGCAAACCTTCCGGGCGTGCCGGTGCTTTCTCCGGCGGCCCCGCAGGTGAAAACCTGATGCGGGTTACGCGGGCCTCCCGATGGCTGGCGGCACGGGGAGCCGCTAAGCTGGGGCCATGCTCAGCGTCTCATTCAATCGGTATCCTTCGCCCCGCAGGAGCCTGCCTTCTTCCCCGCGCCCCCGGACCCCGAACCCGATTGGAGGAGTCCCATGCGCGTGATCCTCTGGGGCATCAACTACGAGCCGGAGCCGACGGGCATCGCGCCCTACACGGCCGGACTCGCGCGGCATCTGCAGTCGCTCGGCATGGACGTCCGGGTGGTGAGCGGCTTCGCCTATTATCCGGCCTGGGCCAAGGAGCCGGGCGACCGCGGCTGCTGGCATCGCCGCGACTGGGTCAACGGCGTGCGCGTGCACCGCTGCTGGCAGTACGTGCCTTCGCGCCCGTCGGTCTGGGGCCGGATCGCGCATGAGCTGAGCTTCGTGCTGAGCTCGCTGTGGCGGATCTGGCGGCTGCCGCGGGCCGACCTCTATTTCGTGGTGAGCCCGCCGCTCGGGCTGGGGCCCGCCGCCTGGCTGATGGCGCGGCTGAAGCGCAGCCGCTTCCTTTTCCACGTGCAGGACCTGCAGCCGGATTCCGCGGCCACGCTCGGCATGCTGCGCGCGGGCCTGCTGCTGCGCCTGCTCTACACGGTCGAGGCGTTCACCTATCGCACGGCGAGCGGCGTGTCGGCCGTGTCGGCCGGCATGGTCGATGCGCTGCGCGCCAAGGGCGTCGAGCGCGGCAAGGTGCATTTTCTGCCGAACTGGACGCGCTCCTCCGCGCCGGCCGGCGCGGAGGAGGCGTCGTCGTTCCGCGCGCGCCAGGGCATCTCGCCCTGGACCTTCCTGGCGGTTTATTCCGGCAACCTGGGACGCAAGCAGGGGCTCGAGGTGCTCATCGAGGCGGCCGCCCAGCTTGCGTCGGCTCCGCGCGGCGGCCGCCCCATCCTGATCCTCATTGCGGGCGACGGAGCGGGGCGCGAGACCCTGGCGCAAATGCTCGCGGAGCGTCCGCACGTGCGCGTGCAGCTGCTGCCGCTGCAGAGTTCGGAGGACCATGCCGCCATGATGGCGGCCGCCGACGTCACGCTGATCACGCAGCAGACCGGCACCGGACGGATCTGTCTGCCGAGCAAGCTGCTGAGTTCGCTCTCCGCCGGGCGGCCGGTGATCGCCGCGGCCGACGCCGAGAGCGATCTCGTGCGCGCGGTGGAGCAGGGGGGCTTCGGCGCCCATGTGCCCGCAGGCGATGCGCCCGCGCTGGCGCGGCTCCTGCACGCGGCCGCCAGCCAGCCGGAGCAGGTGGCCGAGTGGGCGCGCAACACGAGCTGGATCCGGCGCTACTCGCCGCAGGCGGTGCTGCCGCGCTATGAGGCCGCGGTGCTCGCCGCCGCGATCGGCGAGACGGTCGGGGAGATCACGCCCGCGCGCGACGCCGCGCCCCTCGAGCCATGAGCACGACCGCGGCCAGGGGCGTCATGGACGCGCCGTCCGTTGCCACCGGCCGGCGGGGCGCGCTGCGCGGCTGGCTGCCCGCGGGCCTGCTGGTTGTCGTCTTCTGGGGCCTGCTGATCGAGCAGCAGCGGCTCGAGTGGAGCGTGAACCCCGTGTACGCCTACGGATGGGCCGTGCCGGCGCTGGCCGTTTGTCTTTTTGCGCTGCGCTGGAGCTCCCGGCCGGAGCCGTCCCGCGAACTGCCGGCGCCGGCGCTGGCCTGGGGGCTCGGTCTGGCGCTGGCCTGGTACCTGCCGGCGCGAGTCGTGCAGGAGGCGAACCCCGACTGGGTGAAGATCAACTGGCTGATCGCCGCGCTGTGGACGGCCACGGGCCTGCTGCTGCTGGCCCGGAGCGGCGGACTGCGCTACGCGCGGCATTTCGCGTTTCCGTTCCTGTTCTGCTTCACGGCGCTTCCATGGCCGGTGTGGCTCGAGGAATCGCTCAGCCAGGGATTGATGCGCCTGAACGCCACCGTGAGCGCCGACGTGCTCACCTGGATGGGCATGCCCGCGCTGGCGCAGGGCAATCTCGTGCAGGTGGCGGACCACTGGGTGAACGTCGAGGAGGCGTGCAGCGGCATCCGCTCGCTGCAGACGGCCTTCATGGCGTCGCTTTTCCTCGGCGAATTCCACCTGCTCGGCCTGGGGCGGCGGATCGGGCTGTTTGTCGCCGCGCTCGGCGTCGCGTTTTTCGTGAATCTGGTGCGCACGGTCGTTTTGGCGCGGCTCGCCGGCAGCGGCGCGATCGACGAGTGGCACGACCCGGTGGGTGTCATCGCGATGGTGCTTTGCCTCGGTCTCATCTGGGCCGTCGCGGAGATGCTGAATCGGCGCCGGCCGGCGAAGCCGAAGGCCGCGGGCCCGGCCGCGATGGCGCGGCCGCCCCTCGGCTGGCGTGGCGCATTGCTCGGTTGCGCCGCGCTGGCGGCCGGCGAGGCGGCCACGCGCGGCTGGTATGCCTGGCATGAGCGCGACCTCCCGGCGGAAACGCGCTGGGAGCTGCACTGGCCGCGCGAGGCGCACGATTTTGCCGAGGGCGCGTTCGCCGAACGCATGGCGGCGCTGCTGAAGTTCGACCGCGGTTCGATCGCGAGCTGGCGGACCGATGCCGGCGATCACTGGCAGATGTACTATCTCGAATGGCGGCCCGGGCGCGTGTCGCGCTTTCTGTCCAGCGCCCATTATCCGACGGTCTGTCTGCCGGCCACGGGCATGAAGCTGGTCACGGAGACGGGACGGTGGGCCTGCACCGTGAGCGGCACCGCGGTCCCGTTCACCACCTACCTTTTCGACGAGCACGGCCAGGACGTCTATGTCTTCCACGCCGTGGTCGAGGATCATCCGCCGGCGGATGGCGCCCCGCTCGATTACCGCCAGGTGTCCACGCGGGAACGGCTCGAGTCCGTGCTGCATGGCGAACGGAACCTGGGGCAGCGCGTCATCGGCATCGCGCTGCGCGGACCGACGAGTCCGTCCGAGGCGCGGGCGGAGGTCGCCGCGGTCCTCCGCCCCCTCCTGGCGGTGAACCGCACCGCCGGGCAGACCGCGCAACTTTCCCCATGAAAATCCCCCGTTTCCGCCTTTCCCGCGCGGCCTGGATCGTCGCCGCGCTGCTGCTCGCCGCCGGCGGCTACTACGTGGCGCGTTATCACGCCTGGGCCGCCTACCGCGACTGGACCATCACGCGCATGAACGGCATGGCGCGCGAATCGCTCGCGGCCGGCGACACGCGCGGCGCCCTGCTCACCGTGCGCAAGGTGCTGCGCAAGCGCCCCAGCGACCTCGAGGCCCTGAAACTCGGCGTCGACGCGACGCGGCGGGAGGGCACCGCGGAGGTCGTCACGTTCCAGCGCCGCCTCAGCCAGGTGGAGCGCACGCTGCCCAACCGGATCGAACTGATCCGGCTGGCGGTGCAGCACCAGATGCCCGGACCGGCGCTGGAAGCCGTCGCGGCGGTGGGGGCCGAGGCGAGGAACAGCGTCGAATTCCATCGGCTGGCCGCCGACGCGTACCGCCTGGGGCGGCGCAACATCGCGGCCCGGTACCATTTGTTGAGCGCGCTGGCCGTCGAGCCCGGCGACGCGGAGGCGCGTCTCGCCCTTGCCGCCATCGAACTCGAGGAAGGCCCGCCCGGCGACTGGCGGGCGCGCGTGGAGCAGCTGGCCCGCGAGCCGGCCACGGCCACGGCGGCCCGGATCCTGTTGCTGCAGCACGCGCTCGCGGCGGGGGACGAGGCGTCCGCGCGCGAACTGTCCGCCCGCCTGCGGACGCGGAGCGACCTTACGCTGGCGCAGGAACTGCACCTGCTCGACGGCCTGCGGCGGACGGATCCCCGCGTCGCGGAGGAACGGCTGCGCGCCATCCAGCAGCGGGTGTCCGCCGCGCCCGTGGAGGCGGTGCGCGTCATGACCTGGCTCGCGGAACACGACCGGGCCGCCGACGTGATCGCATGGCACCCCTTGCTTTCGGAGGAAGCCCGGCAGTCGGATCCCGTGAAGCTCGCGCTCGCGCTGGCCATGGAACGGCAGGGCGCCTGGAGCGAGCTGATCGAGTTCGCCGCGGGAACGCGCTGGGCGGCGGCCGACGCGATGCGGCTCGCGCTGCTGGCCCGGGCCTACCGCATGACCGGACGCGAGCGCTCCGCCGAGGAGACCTGGAAGCTCGCGCTGGTGGCCGGCAGCCGCGACCTCAACCTGGCGCTGCAGCTGCTGCGCACGGTCGAGCGGTGGAAGTGGACCGCGGAGCGCCAGGACGTGCTGTGGAAGGTCTTCAACCTGCTGCCCGGCAGCCGCACGGTGCGCGAGGAGCTGATCGCGCACGAGTTCAAGGCCGGCAACACCGTCAACCTGAACAAAATCTACGCCCGCATCCTCGAGGTCGAGCCGGAGGATCCCGAGGCCCGGAACAATTTCGCCTACACGAGCCTCCTGCTCGGCGCCAACGTCGGGCGCGCCATGCGGCTGGCCCGCGAGCTGCACGAGGCGCATCCGGAAAATTTCTCCTACCTCACGACCTACACGCTGGCATTGCATCGCACCGGCCATCCGGAGCAGGCGCTGGAACTGCTGCGCCGGCACCGGGAGTCCGGCCTGGCCGTTTCCGCGCTGCTGCATGAGGCGATCTACGCGGCGGCGGCGGGCGATTACGCCCGGGCGGGCCGGTTGCTGCCGGAATTGAGCGCCACGCGCATGCTGCCCGAGGAAAGGCAGCTTTTCTCCGGCGCGGCGGAGCTGGTCGCGAAACACCTGCCCGGAAAGCCCGGGGAATCCGCCGGTCTCCTCGCCTCGGCCTCTCCGCAATCAGGCTGGATGGAGTGGCTGCCCTCCCGCGCGCCGGAAGCTCCCGAGGCCCTGCGCATCGCCGACACCCTGTATCGCGAGCGGCGCCCTGACGCCTTGCGCAGTCATCTCGAACGCGCGTCCTGGCCCGAGGCGGAGCACCTGCGAAACGCGCTCGCCGCCCATGTCGCGCGGGAGGAGGGGCGGGAGGACCGGTTCCAGGCCTCGTGGCGTCAGGCGCTCACCTTCGCGGGCAGCCCCGCCCAGCTGGAGGAGCTCGAAACCCTGGCCCGCCACTGGCAATGGGAGGACGAGCGGTTCGAGGCGATGGAGCGCCGCTTCGCCCGGCAGGCCGGCGATCCGGAACTGCTGGCCGAACTGCTCGCGGGTTATCGCAGCCGGCAGCGCACGGCGGAGATGGCGCGGGCGCTCTGGCTGCACGTGGATGCGACCAACGCCACGGGGCCCGCGGCGGCGTGGTGCGTTTACTACAGTCTTTTGTGCAACATGAACGTTTCCCGCGCACAGGCGCTCGCCCACCAGTTGCACCGCGCGAATCCAAGGGATGAGAATCATCAGCTGGCCTACGCTTTCGCGCTCTGGCACCAGGATCGCGCGCTCGAGGCATTGTCCATGCTTCCGGAACAGGATCGCATGAACCGTGTCACCGGAATGTCACCCTCGCTGGTCAGGGCCGCGGTGCTCGCGAGCCTCCGGCGTAAAGCGGAGGCTAAAAACACGCTCGAGCTCTTTCAGCGTGGGGTGGCGCTGCGCGAGGAAATCTTTTTGGCGGATGCGATTGCAAAACGGATCGAGGAGGGCGGCGAGGCCATCGTCTCGGTGACAGGGGAAAATGGCCGTCTCTAGCAACCGATCCGGAACCCTTGTGTCCAACTGCACCGCCGAAAGGCCCTGGTCCATTCAGTCCAACACATCACCACACACCCACCACGTTCGATGAAAACACGCATCTTCATAGTCGACGACCACGCCGTCTTCCGGAAAGGCCTCGCCGTTCTGATCAACGCCGAGCCCGACATGGAGGTCTGCGGCGAGGGCGACGATTGTGCCGTCGCCACCCAGAAAATCCTCAAGCTCAAGCCCGATCTCGCTGTCGTGGACATCTCCCTGCGCGGCAACAACGGGATCGAGCTGATCAAGAACATCAAGGCCGCCGAGCCGGGCATCCAGATCGTGGTGCTGTCGCAGCATGACGAATCGGTGTACGCCCTGCGCGTGCTGCGCGCCGGCGCGAAAGCCTACGTGATGAAGCAGGATGCCGCCCACGCCGTGATCAAGGCCATCCGCAGCATCCGCGACGGCCGGCTCTGCGTGAGCGAGCACGTCGCCAGCCAGATGCTCAACCGCTACGCCCAGGGCTCCGCGCTCGGCGACGATTCGCCGGTGAGCACGCTCAGCGACCGCGAACTCGAGGTGCTGAACCTGATCGGCTCCGGCGTGCCGACGCGCGAGATCGCGACCCGCCTGCGCGTCAGCATCAAGACCGTCGAAACCCACCGGTCCCACATCAAGACCAAGCTCAACCTGCCGACGGCCGCGCAGCTCATGCAGTATTGCGTGCGCTGGGTCGACCAGAGCGGCGGCGGATCGACCCCGCCGATTGAAACGCCGCCCTCGCCGGTGCTCACCGTGGTGCCTCCGCCCCAAAGCGGCGGGGCTTCCGTCGCGGTGGCCGCGCCGCCCAAGGCCAAGGCGGAAAAGGCCAAGGTGGTGGGGGCGGCCGCGCGGCCGAGACTGGTGCTGACGCGCTCCGCCTGAGCGCGTGACCAGCGAGGCGCCGGCCATGATCTTCCGTCGCGCCGACGGGCATCGCCGTCGCGTCCTCGGCCTGGGTCTGCTGCTCGTGCTGTCCGGCCTGCGGGCGTCCGCAGGAGAGGCCGTGTTCGACGGCCCGGCGGCGGTCTATGAAACGCCGCCGCCGGCCGCGGCCATCATGGAGCCGCCTTTGCCGGGCATGCTGCGGTGGATCAGCGTGCAGGAGCGCGCCGGCGCCGACCGCACCGCCGCGCCGGTTCGCGTGCCCGTCTTCTTCTCGGCGGGGGAGTGTCGCAGCCCCGACGAACTCCGTCTCGTCCCCTGGCCGGAGGGTGCGCCGGTGCCGTTCCAGGCCGACGACATCCGGCGAGGTGCGGACGGCGGCGTAGCGCGTCTGCATCTTTGGATCCGGACCGATTTGTCCGCGGGCCAGACCCGGCGCTTCGCCCTGGTGCGGGCAGCCGGACCCCAGGACCGGGAATCCGCGCGCGTGCAGGTGGAGGAGGAGGCCGGGCACCTGACGCTCGTGGCGGGCGGCACGAGCGTGGTGTTTTTTCGCCAGGGGGCGGAGACCGGGCGCCTGGCCGGGCTCCGGTTGCAGGACGGCCCCGCCTTGGAATTCGCCGACGGCGCATTCTTTGAGGAGAAACCGCCGGCCGGCGCGACGCCGCGTTCGACCCTCGCCTGGGGGAGCGGACCGGTTTTCGCCAAGGTTGAAATCAGGACTCCGGGGCCCGGACACGCGGAAATCGGACAAACGTGGCGGCTCTTTGCGGATGGCACGCTGGATTTGATCCGCACGGAGAGCCGCGCGGACCCGGCGGACGTTGCGCCGGCGCGCGAGCCTCTTTTCTGGCAAGGCCGGCTCGACACCGCAGAACTTGAGCTTCGCCGGATGCCGGCGGGCATGGTGGATGAACTCGCCGATTTTCATCCGGGCTATCAGGTCGATCTGCTCGCGGCGAAAGGCCGGGAGCGCGGCTGGCTGGTCGTGCCCGCGGTTCTGGGCGGCGGCTACGGCCGGGTGGAACTGGAGCACGACCGGCTCGCTCTGCGCGCTCCCGATGAATCCGGACCTCCGCCGAAAACCCTGCGCGCCAGGTGGACGCAGGTGACCCTCGTGCCCGTTTCGTCCGCCGGATCGCGGCAGGCCTTGAAAGCCGCCGGGCAGCCGCTGGTGGCGGTGGTGGACCGGCCGGAGCTCGGCCTTTCCCAGGCGCTCGAGCGGATCAAGGACAACGTGCGCGAGATGAAACCGGTCGGCTGGGTCAACGAAGCGGTGGTGCGCTGGCTGGCCGGGCGCCCCGAACCGTTTCCCCGCAGGAACTGGAGCGCGGAGGCGGAGGCCGGCCATTGGATCGCCGCGGCGCAACGGGCCGAGGCGAAGGTCATGGCCGGTGCGACGCGTCCGTTGCGCGAGGACGAAAAGGGCCGCGCCGCCGGGCCGCTCGATCCCTATCATGCGACCTATGGCGCCACGCCGCTCGCCGCCTGGCTGTGGCGCGAAGCGCTGCCCGATCCGGTGCTGGCCTCGCTGCGCGCGCAGACGGTGGCATGGCGGCGCCATCTCGGGCGCGTCGACGAGGGGGGCTGGCCTTACCTCGACGTGTTTCATCGCACGCAGAACATGCAGATGGGGCCCGCGCTGCTCGCCCTGGCGGATCGTCAGGGCGAGCCCGGAAACCGGGCCTTCTACCGCGATCTGCTGAGGTCCCCTCCGATTGCGGTCGTGATGTTGCGCGGATTCCGGCCTTACGCCGGCGTCCGGCAGACGCGGGACGATCCGAGCGACACGATCTACCAGGCGGTCGTGGACTTCATGCTGAGGGCGGCCGAACTGTGCGCGGGGGAAACCCTGGGGTCGCATCCGCTCTCCGCCGGCCGCTACCTCGACGCCGTCGACGTCAACGCGGACCTTTTCCACCCCGCGCATCCGCGGCACGCGGATGACGGGCGGCATTTTGCCCGCGCGAATTTCTTCCGCGTCCAGGCGCACCCCCACCGCTGGCTGGCGTGGGGCCCGGCGCCCTTCATCGCGCTGCTGCAGGATCCGCTCGAGACGGGTTTCAGCCCCGGCGTCACCGAGGCGTGGCGCTACGCCGACGGCCTGGTCGGACGTTGGAAAAACTGGCCGGATCAATCCTGGCTGTTTCTCGCCGGCGTGCTCCCTCCACAGGCGGCCATGGGCATGCCGTCGCCCCCGCCGGGGGCCGTGCGCGCGTTGCGCGTGACGCATGGCGGGGAGGGAAACCGGCTGGCCTGGACCGATGAGCGCGAGGCGGCCGCCTGGCGGATCTACCGTTTCCGGAACGGACAGGCGCCCGTGTGGCTCAACTCGCCCTACGTCCGTCCGGATGGCGAACCGTCACCCGTGAAGGAGTGCCGGTTCCTGGATCGCGCCGGCCGGCCCGGGGACCGCTATGTCGTTCATGGCGTCGACGCCAGCGGCAGGGAAGGCGCCTGGTGACCGCCGGTCTGGTCGGCGAGCTGCTTCAGCGTCGAGATCAGCGAGAGCGGAGCGACGGGCTTCGTCAGGACCGCATCGAAGCCGCTCTGCAGGGCCAGCCGCCGGTTGCGTTCGTCGGCGTACGCGGTGAGCGCCACGGCCGGGACCGGTGACCTGCCGGCGCTTCCCTCGCGTTTGCGGATCTCGGCGATGAGTTCGTGGCCGTTCATCCGGCCCAGGCCGATGTCGCTGAGAATGAGATCGGGGGGCGATTCGTCAAAGCGGCGCAGCGCCTCGGCCGGCGTCTCGACGTCCGTGACCGCGGCCTTGGCCTCCGTAAGCACGGCGGCCAGGGCTCGGCGCGTGTGGGCCACGTCCTCGACGAGCAGCACGGTGAGCCCGCGCAACGAGGGCATCCGCGCGCTGCGGTGCCGCGAAGCGGGCTTGCGCGAGGCGATCGCGGGCAGGGGCAGGAGAACGGTGAAGGTGGTGCCGCGGTCGAGCCCGGGGCTTTCGACGTTGATCGTGCCGCCGTGGAGTTGCACGAGGTGGCGGGCGATGGAAAGGCCGAGGCCGAGGCCGCCGTTGGTCCGCACCGTCGCGGTGTCCGCCTGCGTGAACCGGTCGAAGACATGGTCGATGAACTCGGGGCCGATGCCCTGGCCGGTGTCGGCGATCTGAAACCGGATGTGCTCGTTCTGCCGTTTCATGGTGAGCGTGATGCAGCCGCCCTCCGGCGTGAACTTGACCGCGTTGTTCAGGAGGTTGACCAGCACCTGCTGCAGGCGGAGCCCGTCGGCGCGGACCATGCCGGCCTTGGGGTCGAGGCGGTATTCGAGCCGGAGGCCCTTCTCGAGGGCCGAAGGCCGGACGTTCTCGATCACCTTGCGCAACAGGGGCAGGAGGCGGACGTCCTCCATCTCCAGCCGCATCTTCCCGGTGGTGATGCGGGAGGTGTCCATCAGGTCCTCGATCAACGCCTGCTGTTCCTCCGCCGACTTCACGATCGCATCGAGCGCCTCGCGAAGCTGTTGCGACGGGATGCGCCGCTGGCGGCGCAGCAGCTTGGCCCACAGCAGCATGGCGGAGAGCGGCGTGCGCAACTCATGCGAGACGTTGGCCAGGAAGAGGTCCTTCGCGGCGTTGGCGAGCTCCGCGTCGATCTTCGCCTGGCGCAGGGCCTCGACGGCCAGCTTCCGCTCGGTGTTGTCGCGCAGGACCTTCACATAGCCGTACAGCCGGCCGGCCTCGTCGTAGAGGCCGGAGAGCACCCCCGTGCCCCAGAAGCGGGTGCCGTCCTTGCAGACGTGCCAGCGTTCGACGGTGATGCTCTTGTGGGAGCCGGCGAGCGCCATCTCCCGGTCGATCTCGGCGCGGCTGCGTTCTTCGCGCGGATGCAGGATCTCGAGGTGCTGGCCGATCGCGTCGGCGGGCTTGTGGCCGAAGATGCGCTCGGCGCTCGTGGTCCAGTTGACGAACCGGCCCTCGGTGTCGAGCAGCAGGATGGCGTATTCGGCCACGCTCTCCAGGATCTTGCGATGACGCTCCTCGCTGGTGCGCAGCGCGGTCTCCGCCAGCTTTCTCCTCGTGATGTCCACGAAGGTCAGCACCACGCCCTCGACGCGCTGGTTGTCGGTGCGGTAGGGCAGGGCGAGCCGCACGTAAACGCGGCCGCTCCTGGTGATGACCTCCGATTCGCGCGTCTCGTGCGCGCGGAGGGCCCGCTGCATGTCGGACATCAGGGCGGGGTCGTCGAAGTGGCGTTCGAGATCGCGGATGCTGGAGCCGACCTCGCGCGATGAAACCGCCACCAGGTCCCGCATCGTGGGCGTGTAGCTGCGGATGCGAAGATCCTTGTCGACAAACAGCATCGCGATGTCGGTGCTGCTCAGCAGGTGGGTGAGGTCGCGGGCGATCGACTGGAACTTGCGGCTTCGCAAGCGTAGATGTCGGTTCGCCACGGTCAGCACCCGGTTGCGCGCCACGACTTTTGCATTGGCCTTTTTCGTAACGGAGCGGCTGCGGTTAGCCTGCGGCATGACAGGCCTCTTGAACATGATTTTTGTTTCGCATGGATTGCGCCCAAGACCGGGCCCCGTGTCGTGTGACACGCAGCCTTGGGCGCAGATTTGTCCCGGATGCTTTCGGAATGTTCCCCCAAAGGCCAGATGCGCCTGAGACCGGGAGCAGCTTCGTCAATTAATTACAATCGCGGCACGGCGATCCCCGTGACGCGGGCCGCGACGGACGGCCGTGACGCACCGCGCGCAGGACACACGCGCCGCGTTTGGGCCGCTCCGTCGCGGAAATCGCAGTGGCTCGTCAGGCGGGCTCGGCCGCCAGGCTGGCGGTTTTGTTCACCGTGGACGCCAGATCGGTGAGCTTCTTGTCCGCGGCGCCCTCCTCGTCGAGGGTCGTTTGCAGCAGACCCGCGACATCGTCGAGGCCGAGTTCCTCGGCGAAGGCCCGCGCGGTGCCGTAGGCGGCGATCTCATAGTGCTCGACGCGCTGCGCGGCGCCGATCAGGCCGGCGTCCCGCAGCGGGTCGGGCGCCTTCTTGGTGATGGTCTTTTCGCCTTCGGCGAGCAGACCCTGCATCGCCTTGCAGGTTTTCGCCTTCGGCGTTTCGCCGAGCGAGGTGAAGGCCTGTTCGAGCCGCGTCACATGCTGCCTGGTTTCCTCGAGGTGGTCGAGGATCGCCTGGCGGAGCGGAGCATCGCTGGCGGCGTCCGCCATCTTCGGCAGGGCCTTGAGCAGTTGTTTCTCGGCGCTGTAGAGGTCCTTGAGTTCGTCGATCAGCAGGTCTTGAAGCGTGGTGATGGAGGGCATGTTGGTTGGATCGGTTTATGGTTGGAGGATGGGGCGAAGGGGGAAGCTGCGCAGACTGTAGTCACGGCGGTTCGCCGTCGCCATCGGGGAAAAGCAGGAGCCGGGCACCGGGCGGTCACGACGCCGCGCGCAGCGCCGCCGGCGGCTCGGGCGGGGTGAATCCCCAGGCCTCGCCGACGTTGGAAGAGGCCGCCCGGGCCACCTCTTCCTGCGAGCCGCCGAACCGGGCGAAGGAATCCGTGATCGCCACCGCCGGCAGTTGCAGGGTGATTTTCTGGCACAGGCCCGCCAGCGCCCGGGCGTGCGCCAGCGAAAGCTCGGCGGCCTCGGCCTGCCCCAGCGCCAGGCTCGTGGCGTGCAGCAATGAGCAGTTGCCGGCGGCGAAGGTGAGCAGGACGAGGTCGTTGCGCAGGATGCTCGAAAGATCGTGGGCGCGCGCCTTGCTGAAGAAATGGATGAAAAGCCCGGCCAGCGACGCGCTCGGCGGCCTCAGTTCCTTCAGTTCCACCGGAAGGGAGGCGGTCATCTCGCGGTTGTGGCGCTGCAACCCGGCGAGGATTTCGGCGAGCAGGCGGCTCGCGCCGCCGTGCCGTCGCACGGCGGCCTCGGCCTGCTGCAGGCGGATCGCCTCGATGAGATAACGGTTCAGGATGTGCAGCTCGGCGATCTGGCTGCGCCAACCTGACGATGCGTGCTTCGGAGCAGGGGCTTCTTTCGTGGTCATGATTGAGGACAGACGTAAGGACGGATTTGAGGTTGGGCCGTTCGAAAGGAAAGCGGCGATGACGGGAGTCTAGCAGCTGGCAAAATTCCGCCTATCGGGCGGTTGCCGGCCCGTGGCATCAGCAAAAGGCTGATGGCGCCGAATCCGGCCCCGTACGGATGTCGCAGCACGAAAGCCGGATTATCCCCGATGGGCGGGAGCCGGCGGAGGCGTCAGGATGCCGGCATGCTTGGATACTTCATCGCCAGCCTCGCCGGACTTCTCCTGTTGATCCTCGCCGCCACGGCGTTTTTCGGGAAAACGAACGCCCAGCCGCGGCGCGGAAAAAAGGAGTCATCGGGAGAAAAGCCCGTCGGGCCGAGCCGGCCGGCGGCCGATGCGCCGACGCCGGCGCGATCCATCACGGCCTCGCAGGCGCAGGCCGACTCCGCGCATGAACGCACGCCGCCGGCCTGAGCCGGCGCGTTCAGCGTTCCCTCCTGCGCGACCGCTTCCGCGGGGTGGCGCCGGCGGGCAGCATCGCCGCGGGCTCCCCCTGCACGCCGGTGCTGCGCTCATCCGCCGGGTAATGCGCCGCGGCATCCACCGAGGCGGGCACCGCGCCGTCCGCGGATTGGCGGGCCTCGGCATCCGTGCCGAGCACCTGGCGTTCCGCCTCCAGCCAGATGCTGAGGTCGCGTCCGGGCGGGCAGCCGTAGCCTTCCCACAGCGCACGGGCCTGCCGGGCGATTTCCATGTGCAGATCCATGGCGCGCGTATCGGGCGGAGTGGGCGGAGGCGTTGCGCGGTTCATCTCCGAACATTCTCATATCGCGGACCGGTGCGCCATCGGGGTTTGCCTGATTGGCTCCACCGGCGGCCACCGCGGCGGGGTCCGGCAGGCGACGCATGGCGCTTCCGGGAGTCCATCTGCTGGGCCGCCCGCGGAAACAAAGCCATAATGCCGTCATGAACTCCCAAACCCATCAGGTCCGAAAGAACTCCCGTGTTTCCTCCCGTTCCGTCGCCCGCTTCCTGCTCGCGTTCGGTCCGGTGCTCTTGCTCGGCGGGGTCGGCGCCGGCTGCGCCGGCACGGCCACGCGGCCCAGCACCGGCGAAGCCATCGATGACGGGGTGGTCAGCACGCGGGTGAAGACCGCACTCCTGCGCGATGACGGCACACCCGGCACGGCCATCCAGGTGGAGACCTTCCGCGGCACCGTCCAGCTGAGCGGATTCGTGAACACGGCGGCGCAGAAGACCCGCGCCGTCGAAATCGCCCGCGCCACGCCCGGGGTGGCGTCGGTGGTGGACAACATCGTGGTCAAACAGTGACCGCCGCGGTTCCCGGACCGATCCTTTCCCCTGCATCGCCACGCTCCGGGGAGCGTGGCGATTTTCGGTAGTGACTCAGTTTGGACGAAATCCGTCGCCGCGGTCTATGGTGGTTTAAGTGTTTCTGTGGCCATACGCCTCAAGCCGGCTTGTAACGTAATACGTTACAAACCCCTGGGAGCCGAGTTGAGTCCGGCTCGAAGGTCCGTGGCTGCAGATTTGTTTAGTCCCTCACTCGCGAACAACGACAAGGATTGAGACGTTAATCCTCGCCAACCCCGAAGCATGTTATGGCCACGAAAAACACGAGAACCCGGCGGCGGGTAAAGCGCTCAAGGCGCCTATAGGCGCGCGGAAAACATCCTCCTGCCTGGCCAAGGGCTGTTGGTGTTTTTTGTGGCCAAAACCTCTGTGGCTTGGGGTTCGGTTCCGGCTCCGCCGGGTTGGGATGCTCTATGACCGCCGTCCGAAGAAACGGCACTCACTGCGCGCCGCTACGGCAAACTGAGTCACCAACCGATTTTTTGGCGCGCCTCCCGGCGCAAGGACGTGGACGGTGCGTCGGCCCGCACGAGCCGCCGGGGCCTGAAATGCGGAAGGCGAGGGCAGCCTGCCGGCTGCGCCCCGCCTTCGTGGTCTGCCGCGATCCGCGGTCAGAGATTTTCCTGCGCCGGCGAGCGTTCCGCGGACGTGCGCGGAGCAGGGGACGGTTCCCCGTTGTTCTCTCCCTCGCCGTCCTTTTCCTGTTCGACGGGCAGGTCGTGGTCCTTCCACGCGGCGAACCCGCCTTCGAGTTCCTGCACGGGATAACCCGCCTCGGCGAAGCGCAAGGCGGCCTTGGCCGCGAGGTGGCACACCTGCGAATAGCAACAGAGCACGTTGAGCCGGTCGCGATTCAGGCCGTGGGGCTTGTCCCAACGGTCCTCGGGCAGGTTCACCGCGCCGGGAATGTGGCCGGCCTGAAAATCCTCGGCGGCGCGAACGTCGACCACGACGATTTTTCCGGAGCCGAGTTCCCGCTCGAGCTCCACGGGGCCGGTGGTGAACTCCATTTTCGCGCGGAAGTAATCCCGGGCGGCGCGCGCGTCGGAGGTGGATTCGGGGTAGCTCATGGCCGGCCTCCCGGAGGAAGGTTGCGGTCACCGCCGGGCGACCGGGGTGGTTTGGGCCGCCGGCCCCAGAAGGACCAGACGACGACAAGCAGGATGATTCCGAGAACGATGAAGATGGTTTCTATGCCCATGGTTGAAGGAGTGGACCGGCACTCTACCACCGGGCGCGGCCGAACGGGATCGGGCGGTTCACGGCGGCGGGACTCAGGCCGATCCGCGGCGAGGCCATCGGCGGGATGGAACGCTCCCCGCGGTTTTCATCCGAGGGCGGATCAACGGGCGTCGAGCTGAACAAAGTCGCGCCAGGCGTAGTCGATCCGGCGCCCGAGCCTGTTGACGGTGGCGTAAACGGCACCCTCCGGCCCGGACCCTTCCCCGGCGGCCTCCGGGGAGGTTTCCAGATCGAGGTCGAAATGAACCACCTGGGCCAGTCCGAGCGCGACATTCAGGGGGCCATCGAGCCCGGCCTGCACCCGCGTGACGGACCGGGCTTCCTTGTCCACCGAGATCAGCAGGACCACCTGCTGTCCGCTCGCGAGCCAGCCGGCCGGACGGCGCAACGGAAGCCGGAAATCGATGCGCTGTTCATCCTCGTGCGCGACCTCCGCCCTCGCCAGGTCCACGTAGTGCTCAAGCGGACGCGCCGGGCGGGGCTGGCGGCGGTTTTTCCGGCGCTCCCACTTTTCGACCTCCTCGGAGGAGGGCGTTCGGCCGTCCACGGAAACAAGCTTCCACCGCCTTTCGGGGCCGCGCGCGGGACTGTAGTTTTCCACGCGCTCGCTGGTGCGGCCGTCCTTGTCGGTTTCGCGCACCTCCTGGGTGAACGACCAGCGGTTGCGCCCGGCCATCCATTTTTCCGCCGCCTGTTCGAGCAGGGGATGGGCCTGGAGTGCGCCGCCGGGGCCGAAAAGAAGCAACGCGAGCAGGAAACGCATGCCCTGGTGGAAAAACACCGCGGCTCCGGGTTCCGGCCGGCCGGGCGGATTCAGGGATACCCCGACGCCTCACAGCAACGGCTGGAAAAGGCCGCAGAAACGGTCCGCCTGTTTCAGCCACCAGGGACGGCTCCGGTGTTCCTCGAGCGTGTACCGGCGCGACCGGGCCAGGTCGTCGCTGAACATGGCCGTGGCGGCGACCACCAGCCGGGGATCGAAGACGTTGACGTTCAGCTCGTCGTTCAGGCTGAACGAGCGGTTGTCGAAGTTCACCGACCCGATGGTGACAAAATAGTCGTCCACGACCATCACCTTGCAGTGGTACATCGCGGGCGTGAACAGGTGGAACTCCACGCCGGCCTCCAGCAGCCGGCCCCAGCGCGAACGCGAGGCGGCGCGGCCGAAGGCCGAGTCGTTGGTCGCCGGCAGCACGACCTGCACCCGCACGCCGCGCTGCCGGGCGGCGACCAGCATGTCGATCGCCAGGTCGTCCGGGACAAAGTACGCATGCGAGATGAGGATCGATTTCCGGGCCGCCGCGATCGCGAGCAGGTACGAGATCACGGCGTTGTGCGGGTGGTCCGCCGGCCCGCTCTGGTAGCACTGGACGAGGCTCGGGCCCGTGGTCGCCTCCAGGGAAGGGAAATATTCCGGTCCGACCAGCAGCCGCGAGGTTGTCTTCAGCCAGTTCGAGACAAACGCCGACTGCATCTGCCGCACGACGGGGCCCTCGAGCCGGATCTGGGTCTCGCGCCAGCGGTCCGGACGGTCCGCGTCGCCCAGCCAGCGGTCGTCCACGCACATGCCGCCGGTGAAGCCGACGCGTCCGTCCACGACGAGGATCTTGCGGTGCGTGCGGTGGTTCAGGTTCAGCTTCACGTGATACCACCGCTCGCGCCGGTACATCGCGAACTCGACGCCCCCGTCGAGGAGCCTGCGCTGGTCCGCGTCGCTGAAATTGAACGCCCCCACGCCGTCGACGATCACGTGGACCTTCACGCCGTGGCGCGCGCGCTCGGTCAGCGCGGCGATGAACCGGTCGCTGATCTCGCCGGACGACCAGATGTAATTCTCGAACGTGATGCTGTGCTTCGCCGAGGCGATGGCCTCGAGCATGGCCGGAAAGAAGCGGTCGCCGTTGGCGAGCAGCTCGGTGCGGTTGCCGGCGGTGAGCTCCGCATCGAGCAGCGGTCCGACGGAGCGGATGAACGTGGCCTCCGCCCGGTCCGGCGGCAGCTCGATGGGGACCCCGATCGGCTGGCGCAGGCTGAGCCAGAGCACAAGCGCCACGATGGCCAGCACGAGGCCGACGACCCCGGGCCAGCGCCAGTTGCGGCGGGATGATCGGGTCGGGGCTGCGACAGGGGGCGACATCACGGCAACGGCTCGGACGGTTGACCCGGCCGCGAGCACGACGGTTCCCCGGGGGCGCGGAAAATTCCCGGCCACCTGCGGCGATTCGCGCGGTCGTGTATTGCCTGCTCATGACGGAGCCCACGAAAAACCCTCCGCCTCCGGCCCGCCTGTCGTCCTCCGCCCGTCACTGGCGGGTGCTGCTCGTGCTGATCGCGTTGGCGGGGATGATCTGGCTCGGATGGCTGCTCGACGTCGACTGGCGGCGGCTGGGCCCTGCGCTGACGGAATTGAACCGTCCGCTGCTGTTGCTCGCGCTCGCCATCCTGCCGGCCTTCGGGTTTCCGGTGAGTGTGACCTATTTCGCCGCCGGCGCGGTGTTCGGCCCCTGGCTCGGCGGACTCGTGGTCGGAGGCGCGACCGTCTGCCATCTGCTGCTGACGCACGGGCTGGCGGCCACCGTGCTCCGCCCGACCATCGCCCGCTGGCAGCAGCGCTGGCAGGACCGCCTGCCGGTCGTGCCCCACGGCGAGAAGGCCGCGCTGCTGACGCTGCTCGTGATCGTGCCGGGCCCGCCTTATGTGGCGCGCAACGCGCTCATGATCCTGGGCGGCGTGCCCCTGCGCCTGCGTCTCACGCTCGGCGCGCCGCTCTACGTGCTGCGCGCCTATGTCACGCTGATGGCCGGCACGCTCGTGCAGCAACCGGACGCGCAGGCGTTCCTGCTGACAGGGGCCGTGCTGGTGGTGAAGCTGGTGGCGGGCTTTCTGCTGTTCCGGCGGCTGCGCCGCCGCTGCCAGCCGCCGGCGCACGCGGCGAACGCGAACGCCTAGCGTCGCACCAGCAGGTAGAAGCTGTACGTGGAGGCGACCGACAGCGCCGCGCCGGCCAGCAACAGCAGCACGCGTCCTGCCGTCGGAAGGCGCCGCCACCGCCGCGCCGCCCAGCGGGCCACCCGGCGGATGCGGACCTCGGTCCAGTCCAGCAGACCGGCGGCCCAGCGCCAGTCCGAGGCGACCAGCGCTCCGGCGAGGAAAAAGAACACGATCGCGGGGCCGGGCACGAAGGCCAGCACGAGGCCGATGACGAAGCAGACGAGCGCGAGGAACAGGCGCAGCAACCGGCCGAGCCAGCGATAAGGCGTGGTGCGCCGGCGGTGCCGTTCATACCGGTCCCGGAACCGCTGGCCGGGGCGGCCGGGACAGGGGTTGGACCAACGCCGGAGGAAGGGGAATCGCATCCGGAATCCGACCGCTGGGCGCGCGCAAGGTGGCCGGAAAAATCTCCCCGCCGGCGCAACCGCGCGCGCCGCCCGAGGTCTATCCACCATGTCGCGATCCCCCTTCGCCAGAATCCCCGCCCGGGGCCGCCGGGCCATCGTGGGTGGAATCATTCTGGGCGCCGTCGTGGCCTGGGGGTGGGTCCGTCACCCGGATGCCTTGGAAAACCTGCACCGGACGATCGCCGGCCTGGACGCCGGCCTCGTCGTGCTCGCGCTGGTGGTGCTGCCGCTGGTCGGCGTGCCGGTGAGCGTGATGCACGCCGTCACGGGTGCCCGCTTCGGCCTCGCGGTTGGGTTTTTCCTCGTGGCCGGCTCCATCCTCGTGCAGCTGGCCATGAGCCGGGTGCTCGTGCGCGTGGCCGCGCGCTGGTGCTCGCGCCGGATCGAGTCGGTCCGGCGCCGGCTTCCGCCCGCGGCGCATCCCACGCTGGCGCTTTTTGTCCTCCTGCTGCCCGGCGCGCCCTTCTGGGCGCAGAACTACACGCTGGCGATCGCCGGCGTGCCGCGCCGCATCTATTACGGCTACAGCCTTCCGTTCCATGTGGCGCGCTCGGTGATCGGCGTGGTCTTCGGCGGGTGGAGCTCCCACCTGACGCCCCTGCGCTGCACCGTGATCGCGCTCTACGCGGCCGGCGTCATCGTGGCGTGTTCGCTGGCGTTCCGGCGCTTGCGCTGCCGACTGCGAGATCAACCACCAGCGGAAGATGGTCCGACGCGATGCGGGTGAGCCGGTTTCTCGGCACGACCGCGCGCTCCGGCACGAAATTGGCCGAGACGAAGATGTGGTCGATGCGCGCGAACGGCTGCCACGAACTGAAGGTCCGCTGCGGCGTGTGGCCCTTCAACGCCGCCTGGGCGTCGCGCAGGCGCTGCGCCGCAAGGCGGTAGGGCACCGAGCCCGGCATCGCGTTGAAATCGCCGCAAAGGATCAGGTCCTCCTCCGGCGCGATGGCGCCGGCCCATTCGGGGCCGGTGAGGGCCTCCATCTGCAGGCGGCGCTCCTCCCGGCCGAGGCCCAGGTGCGTGGTGATGAGGTTGAGCCGGCGCGCTCCGAGCACCACGCGCGCCCAGAGCGCGGCGCGGGGCTCGGTCCAGAAGCCGCCCGGTTCCGCCGGCAGGAGCGCGCGGCGCACGATCTCGATCGGCCAGCGGCTGAGCAAGGCATGGCCGTAGTGCTCCTCGCCGCGGGTGACCGTCGGGCAGAAGGCCACGTGCATGCCGAGCGCCCGGGCGATGAGCGCGGCCTGATCCTCGGCCCGCGAGCGCCGGCGGCCGAGGTCGAGCTCCTGCAGGGCGACCAGGTCGGGGACGTGTTCTCCGATCACGCGGGCGATGCGCCGCGGGGAGATGCGTCCGTCCATGCCGGAGCAGCCGTGCGTGTTGTAGGTCAGCACGCGCAGCGAGAGCGTTTCGCCGGCGACCGGCACCGGTTGCACGGGCGCGAGCGGGGCGCGCTCCAGCAGGTGCAGCGCCGCGGTGCGCAACGCGGCCGGCCGCAGGTGTCTTCCCGTGCCGGGCGGCAGCCGCTGGTGCGAGGGGAGCAGCGCGAAGCCGCGCGTTTCCTCCGGCCCCATGCCGCCGTGCGCCCCGCGTTCGGGCGCGAAGGTCCAGGCTTCCGTGCCCGGACCCCAGCCCAGGAGCAGGATGTCGCCGGCGTGCGGATGCCGGGCCAGGGCCAGCAGATCGGTGGCGAGCTCCTCCCTCAGCTCCGGGTCGTGCGGAAGCAGGGGCGCGGCCTCCTCCGGCACGCGGGTTGAGCCACCGGCGTGGATCCAGGTCGCGCCGGTGTCGGATGCGGGGACCAGGACGCCCGGGACGCCTGCGCCCACCAGCCGCCGGGCCAGGGCCAGCAGCCGCGATTCATCGAGCTGCCGGGCGAAGTACACATGCGCGACCGGACCGATGCCGGAGACGGTGAACGTCTGTTCCTCGCCGGGCGTCAGTTTGCTGGCCTCCGCCCAGCGGACGTGCTGACGCCGGGGCCGCCAGGTGTGCGTGGGCCGGCGCTGGGAGCGCGGCCGCCAGGAGGGATCCTTGAGTTGCGACTCCTCGAGGGCCTCCCGGATCACCTGTTCGATGCCGCCGGTGCGCTCCAGTTCGAACGAGCGGGTGTGTTCCTGGCCGTGATCGGAGAGGATCCACACCTCGTAGTCGCGCCGGGTGGATTCCTCGGCCGCGTGGTAGAGCGCCGCGATGGCGCGGTCGATGCCCAGGAGCGACCAGTGGGCGAACGCCGAGCCCGGTCCCCGGCGATGGGCGTGTTCGTCGTAGCCCACGAAGTTCACATAGACCGCGGGCAGTCCGCGCGCGAGATCCACCGCGGCGCCGAGCGTGATCAGTTCGCGCAGGCCGATCGCGACGAAGATCCGCGAGGCGACCAGCTGCAGCTCGGGCACCAGCCGCTCGCCGCGCAGGAGCCCGCCGATGAAATCCCAGAGGGCGATGAACAGCTCCACGACGAGCAGCCCGGCCAGCGCCAGGGTTTTCAGCGGGTGCAGCACCATGAAAAGCAGGATGTTCCTGATCTTGCCGGTCCGCCACATGTCGCCGAGCCCGAGGCTGGCCGCGCAGAAATGGCTCTCCTCCTGGCGCGCGCCGCCGGTGTAGATGTTCGACCAGGAGCTGCCGCCCTCGAGCAATCCCTCCGCCTGCGCGGCACAGGCGGCCTCGACCTCCTTGGCCCATTCGGGGTAGCACATCACGCCGTGCCGGCGCCGGCTGCGGTCGTAGAAGCTGAACGAGGGGACGGCGGCGCGGACGCCGTAGAACAGCTCGGCCTGGACCGCCGCGGTCGTGGAGGGCAGGCCGCAGTAGAGCGTGTGCATCCGGTAGCCTTCGCGCCGGAGCAGGCGGCGAAGAAAAGGCATGCGCCGGCCTTGCAGGGCCTGCTCGAGCTGGCGCCGGGAAAGTCCGTCCACCTGCAGGATCAGCAGGCCGGGCCTTTCCCCGGTGGGGGACGGTTTGCCCGTCAGCGTGCGTGCGGCCCATTCCCGGTGGGTGAAACGGCGGCGCAGGTGGCGGAAGAACGATTCGATCCGCGCAAACATGGCAGGGTCACGAGGCCAGCGCCGTGGTCACGGCGCGCGCATTGCGGGCCAGGATTTTCCATTCGATGCCAATCCGTTCCTGCAGCGCGAGCCACGGATTCCCGCGGCTCAGCAGCCGGCGCGGGCGGGTGCGACGGCGGATTTCCTCGTAGAAGGCGAGGGCCCTGGCGGCGCAGCGTTCGGCCGAGTAGTCGTTCGCCACGGCGGCCCGGCCCATCGCGCGCGCGAGGCGCCGGTTGCCGGCGAGTTCCCGGAGCTTCGCGGCGAACGCGTCGGGCGGGGACTTCGCCGGCAGCAGAAATCCCGTGCGATCAGGCCGCACCACGTCGCTCACGCCCGGTCCGCGCAGGGCCACCACCGGCCGGCCGGCGGCCATGGCTTCCGTGATCACCAGCCCCTGGGTTTCGGACTGGGAGCTGAAGACGAAGACGTCCATGGCGCGGTAGGCGTCGTGCAGCCGGCGGCCGGTGAGCGGTCCCGCCAGCTTCAGCCGGTCCGCCACGCCCGCGCGGGCGCAGTGATCGCGCAGTTCCCCCTCGGCGGGGCCGCTGCCGATGACCAGAAACCAGGCCGACGGCTCCGTGCGAAGAAGCTCCGCCAGCGCCCGTCCGAGATACCCGAGGTTTTTCTCCGGCGCGAGCCGCCCCACGTGGCCGGCCACAAAGGCGCCCGCCGGCAGGCCGATCCGTTTGCGCGCCCGCGCGCCGTCGCCGGAGGCGAACGCCGCCGCGTCGATACCCGTGGGCACGACCGCCACCGGCACGTGCACGCCGCGCCGTTTGATCAGGCGCGCGATGCTGTCACTCGGGGCGATGACGCCGTCGCAGAGGTTGGCGTAGGTGGTGGACAGCTCGATCGCCGCCTGCTTCAGCGCGGGCGAGTTGCCGGGCACGTAGTGCACGTAGTCCTCGTAGCGCGTGTGGTGCGTGAAGATCACCGGCACCTTGCGGCCCTGGGCGACGCGCAGCGCCGTGTCACCGAGCAGGAACGGGTGGTGGGAATGCACGATGTCCGCGGCGAACCCGTCGATCCGGCCCGACAGCGCGGCGGCGAGCGGCAGGCGCACGGAAAAATCGCTGCCGTTGAAATTCTGCACGGCCGCGACCCGCTCGACGCCGGTCTCCGCGCGCCGGCTGGTTTTTCCCGGAAAGCGGGGCGCCACGACGAGCACCTCGTGCCCGAGCCGCCGGTAGGCTTCGGTGAAGGTGCTGACGGAGCGGGCCACGCCGCCGACATGCGGCAGGTAGGTGTTGGTCATCATGCAGATTTTCATGCGGCGTGAGGCAGGAGATAATCGGAACGGGCTTCACCCGGCGGCACCCGCAGGGCGCGGCAGCCGGGCACATGCAGGTCGAGGGCGGGAGAGGGGCCCCGCCAGTCCGCCGTCAGCAGCACGCGCACGCCGGCGGGTTCGAGGGTGAACTGCACGGCCACGGAGCCGTGGGGCGTGAGGGTCGGCTCGAGCCGGACGTCGCCGGCCTCGAGCCAGTCGCGACGGATGCCCGCGCCCACCACGAGGCGGTCCGGCTCCTCCCGCAGGCAGAGGTTGCGCAGCAGCATCAGCCACTCCGCGGCGGCCCAGATGTGTTCGCCATCGCCCATGCAGCCTCCGCCCGTGCGGGGGTGGATCGCCTCGGGCCATTGCCCCGTCGGCGAGGCGAGCTCCGCCACGCGCTGCAGCAGCCGCCAGACGAGCGCGGGACGGCCGGCGCGCAACCACACCTGGGCCAGGTGCAGCGTCAGGTAGATGTTCAGCCCCGAATGGATCATCTGCTGCAGGAACACGCCGCGACAGAAACAATGGGCGTGCAGAAAGTCCGCCGTGCGCAGGATGCGCGCGTCGCCCGGCGGGAACAGCTGCAGCGGATAATCCGCCACGATCGAGCCGATCGCACCGGCGTCCATGCGCCGGTAGGGCGAGGCGGGAATCGCCCCGGGAAAACGCCGGTAGGGGCCGTCGGGCAGCGAGCGCAGCAGGCACGCCATGAGGTCGTCGGCTTCACGCTGCCATTCGCCGCCCTCCGCGCCGGACAGCATCGCCGCCTCGCGCAGGCCGGCGATGGCCCAGAAGTCGTCCCAATAATAAAAGTCGTTCGGTCCGAGATGTTCCGCGCTGAACCCGGCGGGGAGCAGCCCCGCCTCCGGTCGCGGCGGCGTGGACGGCAGGCGCTTGCGCCGGATCCAGCGGGCGCCTTTGCGCGCGGCTTCGAGCCAGGCCGCGGGCACGGGCCCGCCGGTCAGCCGCGCGAAACGCCCGTAGAGCCAGAGCACCTCGCCGTTGCTGTCCCATTCCCCCTCCTGGGAAAGGAAGTAGCCGTCGCGCCGCTGGCGGCCGGTGAAACCGTCCATCGCGCGCCGCACGCGCGCGACGCCGCCGAGCGTGAGCAGGGTGTGCAGGATGAAGACGCTGTCGCGAAACCAGAACCGCTTGTAGGTGTAGGGTCCCGGATACACCTCGCCCGGGGAGTGCAGGATGACGCCGGCCAGCGCCTGGTCGTAGAGCCGCTGGTAGGTTTCGAGCGGAAACCGGAGGCCGGCGATCCCGTGCCGCGCCTCCGACCAGGAAAGCGCCCGCACCGCGGGCGGCTCCTGCCGCGGTCGGGTTTCGTCGTGGATCGGCACCCGGATCTCGAGCGGACGCGCCGTCACCTCCGCGGCCGGATACAAGGCCGCCGCCGTGGCCATGCCGGCCGGGCAGGACACCGCGCGCGCGGCGCCGGGCTCGCCCAGCCGCAACGAGACGTCGCCGTCGGCGTAGGTGGAAAGAAGATGGCGCGCGGGCGGACGGTCGAACCCCACGTCGTGCCGGTCGTTGACCCGCCAGCCGGCGTCGTGCGGCGACACCGCGACCTCGCCGACAAAGCTCACGCCCTCGGGATTGTACGGGCGCAGGGCCACCGCCACCCAGCCGTCGAGATCGCTCCGCAGGGTGAGCCGCACGCGGCAGCAGGCGGTCCCGCCATCGACGACCAGGTCCGTTTCCGTGCCCAGCCGCACGCCGCGCATCTCGGCGAGCGAACGCACCGCGAGCCCCGGGTGGATCGCCAGCGCCTGATCGAAGCGCGGAAGCTTCGACGGCAGCATCAGCGCGCCCTCCCGCGGCACGAACCAGAAGTCCAGGGACCAGCCGTCGAACAGCGGGGTCACGAGACCGCGCGGATCGACGACGGGATAGAACGAAACATCCGGCAGCCCCACCGCCGTCCAGTTGCGGTGCGTGAGGTTGACGTGGCTGAACGAGAAGGCCCGCGGAATGAACGACGCGTCGCGCGGGTTGAACTGCCGCTCGACCCAATAGGGCCACACCCAGTCGAGGTTGTGCTGGATGGCCTTGGTGTTGAGCAGGCCGCGCGCATGAAACAGCAGGCCGGCGCGGAGCAGCTCCAGCGGCTCGCCGACCTCGGACGGCTGCGAGAACCGGCGAAGCCGGCCCAGCAGCGCGATCGGATCCAGAAAGCCGTAGGCCCGCGCGAGGCGGGTGACGAGGAACCGGATCGGGGCGGCCTGCAGCTTCATGAAATCTCCGGGTGCGGATCCAGGCTGGATCGGGACGCGGGCACGGCGGGAGGCTTCAGTCGCAACCGCAGTCTTCCCTCAGGTAGCGTTTGATCTCGTCGACGGTGGCGCCGGTGCGTTGCTGGATCCGGCCGTACAGTTCCTCCTCCTTGCCTTCGACGTAGGTGAGATCGTCGTCGGTGAGGCTGGCGTATTTCTGCTTCAGCTTACCCTTGGCGACATGCCAGTTGCCCTTGAGCGTGGTTTTATTCATGGTTTTCGGGGGTTGAAATTCTCGCGCCGCCGGCGGCGGCCGGTGACGAAACCCGTTCGGGCGGCAGGCGCGCCCGGATGTTCCTCAGATCCTCGACCAGTTCGCGGTAGAAGCGTTCCCTGTCCGGTGAAAGAGCGCGCAAGATTGCGGAGGGGTGGCGCGTCGCCGCGAACACCGGGGCCCAGGACGTGCTCATGATCGCTCCACGCGAGCGCGTGATGCGGAAGGACGGCCCCAGCAGGCTCTGGGCCGCGGTCGCCCCGAGCGCCAGCACGGCGGCGGGCGCGATGAGCCGCAGTTCCGCCTCGAGCCACAGCCGGCAGGCGCCCACCTCGCGGCGCGTGGGCTTCGCGTGCAGACGCCGCGAGTCCGCCTCGGTCCACTTGAAATGCTTCACGACATTGGTCAGGTAGAGGTCGGCGCGATCGATCCGCGCCTCCGCCAGCGCCTGCCCGAGCAACCGTCCCGCGGGGCCGACGAACGGACGCCCCTGCCTGTCCTCCTGGTCGCCGGGCTGTTCGCCGATCAGGACGAGTCGCGCCGTGACGGGGCCCTCGCCGAAGACGGTCTGCGTTGCGCCGAGGTAAAGCGGGCACCGGGTGCAGGCGGCCGCCTGCCGGCGCAATGCCGTCCAGGCCGGATCCTCAGAGGGCATGCGGCGGAGCCGGCGTTTGCTCGGCCTTCTCCACGTCGCCCCGGCTGCGTTTCACCTGGTCCGCGGGCACCTCCTCGTAGAGCGCGGCGTTCTTTTTCGCCTGGGCCGATTCCGGCAGGAGCCGGCGCGAGAACACCGACATCTTGTTCGCGGCCCCGGGCACGACGAGGCGTTCGCCCTGCAGGAGCGCCTCGATGCCCGCCTCGGCCACCTCGCGCGGGCCCATGACGTTGCCCTGCTGGAAGGCCCGCGTCTGCTCCATGTGCGCCTTCGGAAAGAAATCGGTGTCCACCGGCCCCGGACACAGTGCGGTCACCGTCACATGCTGGTCCTGCAGCTCGGTGGCGAGCGCCTCGGACCACGAGAGCACGAAGGCCTTGGTCGCGTGGTAGACCGCGAGCAGCGGCCCGGGTTCGAAGCCCGCCACGGAGGCGGTGTTCAGGATCCGGCCGTGGCCGCGGGCGAGCATGAACGGAAGCAGCCGCTTCGTCAGCGCGACCGGCGCCTCGACGTTGATGCGGATCATCTCGAGGTCGTCCTCCGGCGGGATCTCCCAGAAGTTGCCGCGGTAGCCGAGCCCGGCGTTGTTCACGAGGATGTCCACCGCCAGGCCCGCGCGGGCGAGGTGCGAGGCGATCTCGTCCGCGGCGCCCGGCGCGCGCAGGTCGACGGCGAAGACATGGATCGCCGAACCGCTCTCCTCCCGGAATTCCCGGGCAAGGGCCTGCAGTTCGGACTCGACCGGTGCGACGAGGATCACCGCATGGCCGCGCCGGGCCAGGCCGCGGGCGAGTTCCCGGCCGATGCCGCTGGAGGCGCCGGTCACGAGCGCCGTTTCGGAGGTGGAGGAAACCTTGGTCATGGCGGGGGGATCAGGTGGTGGTGCCGGCGGGCGTGAGCGTGCCGAGCAGCTGGTTGCAATGCTCGTGGCACTGAAGGCAGGTGGCGGAGCAGATGCGGCAGTGCTCGTGTTGCGCCGCATGGCGGCGGCATTCCTCGGTGCATTCCTTGCAGGCGGAAATGCAGGCGCGCAACAGGTCGTGGACCAGCGCGCCGGTGAGTTCCGCCTGGCGGTGCAGAACCTGCGCCATCGCGTGGCAGATGGTGGCGCAGTTCAGGGTGAGACGGATGCAGCGTCGCAGATGCCCGGGGTGCTCCTCAACCAGGCACGCATCGGCGCAGGCCAGGCAGACCTGCGTGCATTCGGAAAGGGAGGAGAGCGTTTCGGCCAGCGGCTGCTGCCAGACCAGGTGATTCCGCGCGCGACGCGGCATCATGGAGAGAACGGTGGAAGTCATGCGTCCTGATCCTAGCGGCCGGCCGGCCGCCTGAACATCGGGGCCCGGCCGGAGCGCGGGCTAGGGGATCGGCGGAGCGCCCGCACGGCGCCCCTCTCCGGGCGCGGCCGGAACGGTTCGGCAAATCCACGGATGCACCGTCGGGGGCCCCGCCCGATGGCCGCAGGCCGCCGGGCGGAGTAGGGTGGGGCGTTTCTCCTCCGCCAAGACAGGCACCGCCGGGACTCCCGGAGCCGGGTGGTGCACGGAGGGGCCTTATTCCCGGGAACAACTGGAAAACAACATGCCAAGGACATCCTCCTCCAACCAACGCCGCCGGGACGACTCGGGGCGTCAAAGCAACAGCCGAAGCCGTTCCTCCTCCTCTTCGGGCTCCTCGGGTGGCTCCCGTCGCGGTTTCGCGGCGATGAGCGCCAGCGAGCGCCGCGAGATTTCGGCGCGCGGCGGTCGCGCCAGCCACGGCGGTCGCGGCCGTGACTATGAACCGCAAGACCGGAGCGGCCGCGGCCGCTCCGACCAGGACGACGATCGCGGCGGTTCCTCCCGCCGCGGCTTTGCCGCCATGGACGCCGAGCGCCAGCGCGAGATTTCCTCCCGCGGCGGCCGCGCCGGCCAGGGTGGCCGCGGTCGCGATTACGATGACTATGATGACCGTGGCGGACGCTCCTCCTCCCGCCGTGGTTTCGCCGCGATGGACCCCGGGCAGCAGCGCGAAATCTCCGCGCGCGGCGGACGGGCCAGCCACGGCGGCCGCGGCGGCGACTACGGCGATTACAACGATGATGACTACCGCGGCGGTTCCTCCCGTCGCGGTTTCGCGTCGATGGACGCCGAGCGCCAGCGCGAGATTTCCTCCCGCGGCGGCCGCGCCAGCCATGGCGGACGCGGTCGCGATTACGGCGACGAGGAGGATTACTCCACGCGCGGACGTTCGCACGAGGGCGACTACGATGAGAACGAGCGCTGGTCATCCCGGGGCGACGACGACTACGAGGACGACCGCTCCTACGGCAGCAGCAGCCGGGAGGACGACGATTACGAGGACGACGACAACTATTCCTCGCGCGGGGAAAGTGACGACGACTACGACTACGAGGCGCGCGAGCGGGGCGGTTCGGACGACGACCAGGGCCGGCGCCGCAGCGGCTCCCGGCGCGGTTTCGCCTCCTGGGACCGCGACGATCTCCGCGAGACCGCGGCCCGGGGCGGACGCGCCAGTCATCGCAACGATTGATGCAGACGCTTCGCCTGGCCTGCGGCTGGCCGCAGGTGGAGCGGAGCCTGTCGACGACCGAGGCCGGCGCCTGCGCGCCGGTTTCGGTTCGTCGCCGGACAGAACCCTTCAACGCATTCCCTCATGGATTCCCTCTCAACGCCATCGCCGGGTGACGGACATCGCCACCGGACCGTCCTTCGACTGTCAGCCGCCGGATCCCCCTTGCGGGTTTTCTGATGCGATCGGCCCGAGATCAAGACGGGGCGGCGCGGCCATCCGACGCGCCCGCGATGCCGCGGGTGCCGGGCATCCTGCCGCTGCTGCCCGTCCGCGACATCGTTTTGTTCCCCGGCAGTCCCGAGGTCATCCGCGTCGGCCGGGCCTCGTCGCTCCGCCTGGTGGAGACCACGTGGCCCCGGAGCCGGACCATCGGTGTTTTCACGCAGAAATACGACCGCCCCGAGCCGCCGGCCCCCGACGAACTTTGCCGCGTGGGGGTGGCCGCGCACATCGAGAAACTGGCCGTGCTGCCGGAAGGAGCGCTGGAGCTGACCGTGCTGCCCCTGCAGCGCATCCGCATCGCGAGGCTGCTGGCGTCGCGGCCGTTTCTCCGCGCGGAACCGGCCGTGCCGAGGACCACGCCGCCGGAACAGGACGACCGGCAGTCGCAAGCGGCGGTGTCGGAGCTCCGGCAGGTCGCGGAAGAGCTGCTGCAGCAACACCCGGATGACGGCACGGCGGAGCGTGTGGCGCTCCTGTCGCGCATCAAGACGGCGGGCGCGCTCGCCGATTTCGTCGCCGCCAGCCTCGCGCTCGACGTGGCGGCCAAGCAGGACCTGCTCGAGGAGCTCGACGAGGCCCGCCGGGTGCGGGCGGTGTTGCTGCAGGCCACGGATCAGGTCGAACTCACCCGGTTGCGGCGGAAGATCCGCAGCAGCGTGGAGGCCCGCCTCACGGCCGGCCGGCGGCAGGCCTACCTGCACGAACAGCTGCGCGCCATCCGGCAGGAACTGGGTGAAGAAGAGGAGCCGGGCGCGGAGTTGCGCCAGCGGATCGAATCCGCCGGCCTGTCGCCCACGGCGATGGCCCGGGCCGTGCGCGAGCTCAAGCGGCTCGCGGTGCTCCGGCCGGGCAGCAACGACTACCTGCTGGTCGCGGAGTACCTGGAGCTGCTGGCGGCCCTGCCGTGGCGCCACGCCACGGCGGAAACCACGGACATGGCGGCCATCCGGCAGGCGCTCGACGCGGAGCACTACGATCTCGAAAACGTGAAGCTTCGCCTGCTCGAGCATGTCGTCGTGCGGCAGCGCAATCCCACCGGCCATTACCCGGTTCTCTGCCTGCTTGGCCCGCCGGGCGTCGGCAAGCAAAGCCTCGCCCGGTCGCTGGCGACGGCCCTGGGCCGGCAGTTCGCCGCCATTCCGCTGGGCGGCATGCAAACCGAGGCCGGCATCGTCGGCGGCCATCGCACGCGCCCGGCCGCCACGCCCGGCCGCCTGATGCAGGAACTGCTGCGGTTGACGACGCGGAATCCGCTCCTGCTGTTGTCCGGCGTCGACCAGCTGCCGCCCGCCGTGCAAGGCGATCCCGTCCAGGGACTCCTCGAGGCCATCGATCCGCGGGAAAACGCGGCCTTCACCGATCGTTACCTCGATGTCGCGTTCGATCTTTCGCAAGTCCTCTTCCTGGCGACGGCCCAGTACGCCGACGACATTCCGGGCATCCTGCGCGACCGGCTCGAGATCGTGCGCCTTCCGGGCTACAGCGACGAGGACAAGCGCATCATCGCGCGGAACCACCTCCTGCCTCGCCAGGAGGTGGCGCACGGCCTGACGCCGGAGCATTACCGGTTCGACGAGGACGCCCTGGATCTGGTGATCATGGATTACACGCGGGAGGCGGGGGTGCGCGCGCTCGACCGGCGGCTGGGCGCGCTTTGCCGCGCCGCGGCCGCCCGGCTGGCCATGGGGCAGGAGGACGGCGAGGTGACGGTCTCGCGGGAGTTCGTGGAGCGCATCTTCGGTCCGCCGCGGTTTCTGCGGGAATCACGCCTGACCACGGCGAATCCCGGGGTCGTGACCGGGCTGGCCTGGACCAGCGTCGGTGGCGAGATCATGCACATCGAGGCGCTGCGCTTCGCGGGCAAGGGGCAGATTTTGCTCACGGGCCAGATCGGAAGCCTCATGAAGGAAAGCGCCCAGGCCGCGCTCAGCCTGCTCAAAAGCCGCGCCGGCGCCCTCGGCCTCGACCTGAACGATCTGCTCGACAGCGACGTGCATGTGCACGTGCCGGCCGGGGCGGTGCCGAAGGACGGGCCTTCCGCGGGGGCGGCCATCTTCGTCGCCATGGTCTCCCTGTGGAGCGGGCAAAGCGTGCGGGCCGATGTCGCCATGACCGGCGAGATCACCTTGCGCGGCCTGATCCTGCCCATCGGCGGGCTCAAGGAAAAGATCCTCGCCGCCCAGCGGGCCGGAATCCCCACGGTGATCCTGCCCAGGCTGAATGAAAAGGATCTGGTCGACGTGCCGGCGTCGGTCCGCGCCTCCATGCGGCTCGTGCTGGTCGAAACCGTCGACGAAGTCATGCAGGCGGCGCTCGATCCCAAGCCCGCGGCGTCCCCGGCGCCCAGGAAAGCCCGCCCCCGATGAAACCGACGGGGTGATTCCCGCTACCGCATCCCTCCGGTGGCTGGCACACTCGTTTTCGATCATTCATTTCCATGACGCTGCGCCTCACCAGTCCGCTGCTCGCCGAGGGCGAAAGGATTCCAAGGCCTCTCACCGCCGATGGCGGCGGCCACATTCCTCCGCTCGCGTGGGACGGCGAACCGCCGGGCGTGCAGAGCTACGCCCTCGTGCTTCACGACCCTGACGCGCCCGAGGGCGATTTCACGCACTGGCTGCGATGGGACATCCCCGCCACCTGCAGGTCGCTGCCCGCCGGTCCGCCGGCGGAGGAGGTCGGGACGACCGGGCGGAACAGTTTCGGCCAGACCGGCTACCACGGGCCCGCGCCGCCGCCCGGCGATGGACTTCATCGTTACTACTTCGAGCTGCATGCCCTCGATACTCCCCGTCTCGGACTGCCGCGCGGCACGGAGCGCAAGCAGTTTGAAGAAGCGATCAAGCCGCATCTTCTGGAAACGGCCCGCCTGATGCTGCTGTGCGCGCGGCCGCCGTCGAACCGCGGATAGCGCTCAATCGGTGGCGAGCTCGACCTCGACGTTGCCGCGGATTGCGCGGGAGTAGGGACTCGACTGGTGGGCCAGGTGCATCAGGTGCTCCGCCCGGTGGCGGTCCAGGCCCGGCACCGCCGCCCGCATCCGCACGCGCAGGGAATAGGCGTCATGCTCGTTTTCCAGCAGGGAGACCTGCGCCTGCGCGGTGACGCCGACGAGCGTGAGATGCGAACGCACCGCCGCGTTTTGCAGGGCGCCGAGAAAGCACGCGGCGTAGGCGCCGGCAAAGAGATGCTCGGGCGTGAGGGGTTCGTCGCGCCCGCCGGAGGAGAAGGCGAGCTCGAGCGCGCCCCCGGCGTGAACACACGCCCCTCGCGACCGTTTTCCGCCATCACCTCCGCCACGTGCACGATGGATTTCATGCCGGCAAAATAGCTCCGGGATCGGAGGGCGGGAATGAGGAAGACTCCGCCCTCGGGGACCGGACATTTCGGCCCGAAGGCGGATGCCACCGAGCGAACCCCGGATGCCGCCATGCGGCACAACACCGATGGGCGGCGGGGCGAAGTACCGCTGGATCGCGAATGGGCGACACTCAATCCGGCCGGCACCCGCGCTTTCAACTGCTGCAGGGACTCCTGCGACCGCGCCCTGTCAGCCGGTCAGAGTTTCTGCCTCAGGCTGGGCAACTGGGCGAACAGGTCCCCATGGCGTCGAATACGGGCCAGCACCTCCTGCGGGCCGAAGCGCAGGGCCGCCGCATCGCGGCGCCGCACCGCGGAGGCGACCTCCTTCCACTCGAGCGGCGTCGAGACGGCGGGGGAGGGCGTGGCCCGCAGTGAATACACGCAGAGGGTGGTCTTGTGGTTCTGGTTCTGGCTCCAGTCGATGAGCACCTTGCCGCGACGCAGCTCCTTGCGCATGTTGGTGACGATGCGGTCGGGGTGGGCCGACTCGAGAATCTGCGCGATCGTGCGGGAGGCCGCGGAGGTCCGGCCGAAATCCGCAGGGGTGTTGAGCGGCACGTACACCTGGAGTCCCTTGTTGCCCGAGGTCTTGGGAAAACTTTCCAACGAGAGAAATTTCAGCCGTTCCTGCAGCCAGAGCGCGACCTGCGCGCAGTCGAGGATGTCCGCGCCCTCGCCGGGATCGAGGTCGAAGACCATGGCCGTGGGACGGTGCCAGGCACCGGTCCGGGCCAGCGACACGTGAAGCTCGAGATCGCCCAGGTGGGCGACCCAGGCCAGGCTGGCGACATTGTCCACCATGCAGTGCTGGGTTTGTCTGTGACCGCGGGTCGAGGCGACCCTCGAGGTGTGGATCCAGTCCGGCCGGTAAGCAGGGCAGTTTTTCTCGTATAAAAAATGTCCTTCCACGCCCTCGGGGGAGCGCTTCATCGTGAGGGCCCGGCTGCGGAGGTGAGGGAGCAGCACGGGCGCCACCTCGAGGTAATACTGCACGACGTCGCGCTTGGTGAAGCCCGTACGGGGGTAGAGCACCTGGTCGAGGTTCGTGAATTCAACAGGGGGCCGGCCGACGCGGACTTGGGTGGCAGCGCGAGAGGGCATGATGAGACATTTCGTTCGACGGTCGCGCGGCAGGGTGGGGGCGGATGAATGGCGACGGCACGGAAATGACGAACGGGCGCAGGCAAGGTTACGGCGGCACCCGATGGAGGAAAACGGGGCCGGGCCGGCCGGCAGGCGCGCCGGTGCGCCCGTGGGATGGATGACCGGTGCCGGAGAAAGACATGGGGTTCAGGCAAAGGGCGGAAACTGCTGACGCATGAGGCGGACCGCCGCGGCATGCAGACCGTTGGAACTCCAGCAAAGTTCCGGCCTGGCGTGACAGGGGATGCCGGCGTCGAAAAGCGAGAACATCACCCCGAGCACGCAGGCGTCGGTATCCACGCCGCACACGGTGGCACGGGTGACCCCGTGTTTCCTCAGGCGCGCGATCTGGGAGGGGGACAGGCCGTAGCCGCGCTTGGAAAACACCAGGTCGTCCGGCCCGGCCGGCAGGAGCAGCTCCGCATCGGGCGTGCCCGGCAGGCAGCAATGCTGGTGCAGCTCCCGGCGGAAGGGCGAACCGCGCGGATTGATGAAGCGCGTGAACGCCCGGCGTGAGAAGCGCCGGGCGTAGCGCTCGATGCGCTTCGCCATCCGGGGCGGCACCTCCAGCGCCCGCTGGAGATCCACGACGATCAGGACATGGTTGCGGCGGTATTTTCTCATGACCGGCGGCCGAAGGGACGCCGGTTGGCCTCAGGGCGGCGGGACTCAGTCATGCGGCGAGGTGACGTTCACGGTTTCGGGTCTGCGCGCGGGCGGCTTGCGCTCGACCTGGTCGGGTTCGGCGCGCCGGACGCGGGCGAAAGGCGGCAGCCGCACCGTGCGTCCGGAGCGGCCCGACTCGAAGATCGCCTCGATGACGCGCAGGTCGGCCAGGCCTTCCTCGGCGTTCGGCTCGGGCTCGGTATCGTTCAACAGGCACTCGGCGAACGCGTCGATCTCGCCGCCAAACTGGTCGGTGTGCGGAAACGTCTTCTCCTTGGGCTTCTCGTCCACGGTCACGACCTGCCGCAGGGCGGTCGAATACTCGTAGGCCGGCTCGAGGACGACGCTGCCCTTCGTGCCAACCCACTGGCAGCGGGACACGCTGCTCGCGCCGAAGCAGACGGTGAACGAGGCAAGGCGGCCTTCCGGAAACCGCAGCAGCACGGACGCCGTTTCCTCGACCTCCTTGAAACGGGGATCCTTGGTGCGGGCGAGAAACGCCGACACCTCGACCGGTTCGGCTCCGAAGAACTGGCGCGCGGCATTGATGCAGTAGATTCCGATGTCGAGGATCGGGCCGCCGCCGCGTTCCGCCTTGAGCCGGATGTTGTCCTTGTCCGTCACCTGGTAGCTGAAGGTGCTGGTGAAGTAGCGGGCCTCGCCGAGCTTGCCGGAGCGGATGAGCTCGAGTGTGGCGAGATGCGCGGGTTCGAAATGCAGACGGTAGGCGGTCATCAGGCGCACGCGGTGCTCCACGGCGGTGCGCATCATCAGACGCGCTTCGGAGGGATGGTCCGCGAGCGGCTTTTCGCAGAGGATGTGCTTGCCCGCCGCCGCCGCGCGCAGCACGCAGTCGCAATGCAGGTCGTTGGGCAGGGCGATGAAAACGGCGTCGATCTCCGGATCGGCCAGGCAGCGGTCGAATTCCTCGTAGCCGTAGGTCTTCGCGACGCCGTACTGCTTGCCGAGCTGTTTCAGCTTTTTCGGATCGCCGGAGACGAGCGCGGCCAGCTCGGCGTGTTTGGCCTGCTTGAAGCCCGGCAGCACGGCGGCCTGGGCGATGTGGCCGAGCCCGACCAGGGCGAAGCGGATTTTCCGGGGGGAGGACGTGGGGGTGTCGGCGGTGGCGGCCGAAGCGCCTGTCGTGTTGGTGGATTTCATGGGGAAGGGAGGAACAGTGGCGGTTGGTTCGGCGGAAGCGCCGACGGGTGCGCATCCTAAAAGTGGCGGCGGGCGCGGGGCATCGGGGCCTTTCCGAAACGACGCATCAAGCGGCCGCCCCAAGCCGTCCCCGCCGTCCGGCCGGGTCAGCTTTGCCCTGATGCGCCTCCCGCCTGCTTCCCCGGCGCGACGACCGGGAAGTGCGCGGATAGACCGGTCGCACGCGCTGGGCTAGAGTGTCGGCGTCACAAGCCTCCCAACCCTAATCCTGAAACCACGATAATCATGGCATCCAACAACAATCCCTCCCAGCAGCGTCCCGGCCAAGGCAACCAGAAGCAGCCCGAGATCGATCCCCAGCCGAGTTCGCCCGCCCGGACCCATCCGACGCCCGATCCGCAGGCCGGGGACGAGCAGCGCCGGCAGGCGCAGTCACGCGAGGAAGGCTCGCAGTCCCAGCGCCAGCAGCGCGGTCCCGGCGAGGCCGACACGCCCGAGCGCGCCGGCGGTGAACGCGACCTCCCCGAGGATGAGACGCAACAACCGCGGACCGCCGTCACCCGGCAGGACCCGGAAGAGCGGCCGTCCACCCAGACCAAGCAGGACCGCAATCCCGGTGCACAAGGCCAGGATTGAAACGCCTCCCTTCTTCGTCCGTGAGACGAAGGGCACGGGCAATCACAGCGCGTGAACCACGCGATTCATCGCTGAACGGGCCAAACTGGTGCAATCCCCAGCGGGTCAGTTGTAACACGGAAAACGGTTCTCCTGACCCAACACGCCCGTGCCGCGGACGCCACCTCCGTGAACAACCTTCACGGATGGTGGCGTCCGTTATTTTTCCACCTCCGGATCGGGCCGGCTTCCACGACCGGCGGCACGGCCCGAGGGAATCCGCACAAAAAACGAGCGGGGCTCATGCCCGCTCGTTCGTGCGACAACCTTTGATGAATGATGCGATCAGAAATTGAAGCCCACGGCGATCGACCAGTTCCACAGGCCGTTCTTGAACCGGTCGTCGATATCGTCCGAATCGTTGAAAACCCATCCATACTCCACGGTCGTTCGCAGAAAGGTTTGTGGGCGGACATAGAACCGGAAGCCGCCCTCCAGTCCTCCGGTCCAGGTGTCGTGGACCGCATCGCCATAAAGCCGGCCGGCGTTGACCCCGAGAAACGGCCGCACCGATCCGTTGGAGAAATGCTGGTTCACGGCCAGGCGCGTCCAGCCCGTCCACCGATCGGATCCATTCCGCGGGTTCGTGTAGGACACGGACTGGCGGATCAGGCCGACGAGCGTGTCGGTGTAGTAATAACCGAAATCGAACTCGAGGCCGCCGGACGAGTCGTCGAGATCCTTGTTCGCGGTGCCCGAGGCGCCGATGCTGAACTCGCGGAAGCCGGACGACGGCGCGGCCGGCGGTTCGCCGACGGCGGGCACCGCCTGGCCGAAGGCCGTGGCGGCCAGGGTGGAACCGAGCAGAAGGCAGCTGAGCTTTTTCATGAAGTTTTTCAGGTTGAGGGTTGGCGTGGGGTGGTGGAACCGAAGGACCAGCCTAGCGCCGGAGACGGGGCGCCGGTATCCGTCTCATTCCGGGCGGTGCCGCCGGACATTTTCCGCGGGCACCCGGCCGCGCGCCCCCCGCATTCCCACGGGAAGCGACCGGCTCCGGCCAAGTCGCGGCGGCCGCTGTGCCTTGATCTCCACCGAGGCCGGGAACTGGCGCAGCGGATGATGCGCATTTTCGTCCTGCTCGATGCGGATCGTCGTCACGACGTGCGGCGCCCAGCGGAACGCATGCTCGTGGCAGCGGGCGATCAGCGGCATGACCTCGTCCCAGGTGCCCTCGACGGTGGTGCCCGCGGCGTTCAGCTGGTAGGAGAGTCCGCTGCGGTTGATTTCGCGCAGCAACGTGGCGAGCAAGGGGCTGGTGCGGGCGGAGCGCCCGACCGGAATGATGCTGAATTCGACGAGCAGGAAGGGGGAGTTCATGACTCCAGCTTACCGCGCGCCCCCGGCCGGCGGGCATCGGATGCCACACGCAGGCTAGCCGCGGGCGTTTCCCGGGCCGGCCTCGTGGGAATCCACGCATCCCAACTTAGCACGGCACCCGGCCCTGCTTCCTGTGTCAGCACCAATACATCCACATCCGAACGGCCCATCGAATCCCCATGAAGTCACCCAAGCGCAACACCCCGTCCAAGAAAGAAACCCCGGCGCCCGCTCCCGTCCCGCCCGCCGTTCCGGCCCCGGCCGAGCCGCCCGCCGCCGACAAACAGGTGCGGATCCTGCTCGTGGACGATCATCCGCTCATGCGCCAGGGCATGAAGGCCCTGATCGAGCAGCACCGCCGCTTCAAGATCTGCGGCGAGGCGGAAAGCGCCCCGCGCGCCCTCGAGCTGGTGGCCAGGCTCCAGCCGGATCTCGCCATCGTGGACATCTCGCTCAATTCGACGAACGGCATCGAGCTCACCAAGGGCCTGCGCAGCCAGTGTCCGTCGATGCAGGTGCTCATCATCTCGATGCATGACGAAAACGTCTATGCCGAGCGCGCCCTGCGGGCCGGCGCGATGGGCTACGTCATGAAACACGAGGCCGGCGACAAGATCATCGCGGCGATCGACCAGGTGCTCGGCGGTGAAGTCCACCTGAGCGACCGCGTGAAGGGCCGGATGCTGCATCGCTTCGTCCAGCACCGCACGAACGTCCTGATCTCCCCGATGGAAAAGCTGAGCGACCGCGAGATGGAGGTGTTCCAGCTGCTGGGCAACGGGTACGGCACGCGCGAGATCGCGAATCTGCTCAACCTCAGCGTAAAGACCATCGACTCCTACCGCGAGCACTTGAAGGAGAAGCTCAATCTCGCCACGGGCAACGATCTCGTGCGCCACGCCATCCAGTGGACCAAGAGCCAGTCGCTCTGAGGACCTGGCCCGCGGCCTTGTGACGAAAGGGCGCGGGCCGGCCGCGCTCCCGCAGGGCTTGCGGGTAGAGCACCACGGTGAACACGATGTAGACGAACATCTGCAGGAATTCGCTCTCCCAGTTCTCCGTGGTCGCCTCGAGAAAATGGGGGCTGACCAAGTAGCCGGACGCATCCACGGGGCCGAGCCCGCGCTCCCGGCGCTCGTTGTTGTACTCCTGCCAGCCGCAGAAAAACTGTCCGAATCCGAGCATGGCCAGGAACAATCCGAACAAGACCAGCGAGAGACCATGATCGCGAAGGAGGCGTTTCATCCACCTGCAGCATAGCCCGCCGGCGCCATGGCGGGCATCGGGATGTTCCCGGTACCGGAACCGCGCCATCCGCCCGATGGGCGGCCGGCCGGGAAACGGGTAGGGTGGCGGCATGTCGTCCTCCTCAGAATCCGATGCCTCCCGGCCGCCGGAATTGTTCGAACAACTCGTGAGGCAGCGCCGCGCGATTTCCCGGTTTACCGACGATCCGGTGTCCGAATCGGTGCTCAACCGGATCCTGCGCGACGCGACGCACGCCCCGTCCGGTTTCAATCTGCAGCCGTGGCGCTTCCTGGTGCTGCGCCACGGACCGAACCGGGACCTCCTGCGCGCAGCCGCCCACGACCAGCCGGAAATATCCCAGGCGCCGGTCGTCATCGTCGCCTACGCCCCGCACCATGAATGGAGGGATCGCATGCAGGAAATCTTCGCCGAGGCGGTGCGCTGCGGCGCGATGCGCGCCGAGGACATGGAGCAGCGCAAACGCTCGGCCGAGTCGTTTGTGGACGGGCTGCCGCTTTCGGTCTGGCTGAACCGGCAGGTCATGATCGCCTTCACCTACCTGATGCTTTCGGCCGAGGCCCACGGTTTCGACACCGCGCCATTTGAGGGTTTCGACCCGGAGCACGTGAAGACCGTGTGCCGGTTTCCGCTCGAGACCGAAGTCGTGGCGTTGCTGGCAATCGGCCGGGCGGAGGAACCGCGGCCACCCTTTCCCGGCCGGCTGCCCGTGTCGCAGATCGTCTCCGAGGAAACCGTCGGCACGCCCTGGCTCGGGTAAGCCGATGCCCATCGGCTCAGTGTTGTAGGGTCACCGAACCCCGCCGAGAACCTGCGCCGCAGCACGCTTCTCGCAAGGGGCGCGGTATTCGGATGCCTCTTAACTCTTAACGTCTAGCGTCTCTTCGCCGAGCTGCGCTTGCCGCCGCCGGTCTGCTTGTTGACCGTCGCCCAAGCCCGGCTCCTGGCCGTGCGGGCGCTGACGCCGCGTTTCCGGTAGCCGCTTTCGATGTGCGCGGCCTGCCGTTTTTGCTTCGAGGTGTAGGAGCTTTTGTCGCCTTGGGGCATGATGGGTGAGGGGGGAGTGCTTATCGAGGCAGGCGCGGATGAGCGCGTCCGTTGGAATGGGAATTGCCGTCTCCTGGTTCGGAAATGCCTTGAAGGGCCCGTCCGCCGAGATCGGCCACCTGGTCCTTGATGGCGATGTCGCCCAAGGCGAGAATGCCGACGAGACGTTGCTGACGGTTGAGCACCGGCAGCCGGCGGATCTGTTTCCCCTCCATGAGCGAGGCCGCCGCTTCGACGTCCTGGTCGGCGTAGACGTAGATGATTCCGGCCGTCATGATGTCGCGCACCGGCGTGCGATCGGGCGGACATTCATCGGCGATGCCCCGCACCGTGATGTCGCGATCCGTGATGATGCCGACCAGACGGTCATCCTCGCAGACCGGCAGGCTGCCGATGTCCCGGTCGCGCAGGATACGCGCCGCATCGAGCAGGGTTGCATCGGGGTTGATGCACTGGACTTCCAGACTCATGATTTTTGAGATTTCCATGTCCGCACCATAGCCCGGTCCGTTGCGCCGGAAAAGGCGGACAAGACCCCAACCGCGGGCCGGTGTATTCCCCGGCCGTGCGTCCGGTGAAACGAACTCCGCGGGTGCAGGTCGTCCGGCGTCCGGCCGCGTCCCTGTCCGGTATGGCCGCACGGGAATCCCCGGATGCAAGGCGGACGGCAAATCGGGTAGGGTGGAGGCGCACGAGGAAGCAATTCGAGAAGTCGCTCATTTGGCTGGACTCGTTTTGGCCACGCGGCCGGATCGTCGGGAGGAAAGGAGACGCACCCCGGGGATCAGCCGCGTGGTCTTTTTTTTGGCCGTCCGGGCCCGTCGGCGCCGGGCGGCCTCGGGTTGGCAATGAAAGGCCCTGCCGTGTCGACGGCAGGGCCTTGGGTGTTCTTACGGGGAGGGAACCACCCTGTGTTCACATGCCGGTGACAAGGGCCACCAGGAACAGGATGACGAAGATGAAGAACAGGATGCGGGCAAACCCGACGGCGACTCCGGCCACGCCTTGAAAACCGAAGGCGGCGGCGATGAGCGCGACGATGAGAAAAACGAGTGCGGCGGAGAGCATGGCAGTGTTTTTTTGAGGGTGGGGTTCAGGGAACGGCGACATAGTCCGCCTCGGCTTCGGCGGCATCGAGTTTCGCGCTGCGGTTGGCGCCGCAACGGCCGCCCCAGGCGGCGAAAAAGGCCCCGAGGGCGAAGGCGGCGACGGTCCAGGAGGCCAGTATCGCGGAGCGCTTGGCGGCGCGGGCGGCGATGGCCTCGGCGTTTTCGACGGCGCGGTCATAGGACTCCTCCCAGCGCTGGACCGTCGATTCCGCATTGGCCTGGCTCATGCCGGAGTCAACCAGCACGCGAACGAGCGCGGCGCGGGCGGACGCCTCATTGGCGCCCGGTGCGTCGTCGCCGGTGAAAAGCTGACGCAGCGCGTAGGCGAGATCCCGCTGGACCTGCGCGCGACTGGGACCGTCGTTGCGCGGCCGCGCCTCGGGATTGTCGGGCACGATCTCCTCGACGAAATTGGCCAGCAGGCCGGCGGGCTGGCTGACATCCATCAGCGCGGCCCCGGTCTGTCCTGCCGCCATGGCCGCGCCGTGTCCGGCCATTTTGGCGGCGCCGCCGATCAGCATGCCGGCGCCGCCGGTGATCACACCGAACGACACCACCGTGGCCACCGACCAGACGAGAACGCCGTGGATGCCGCCGGAGTTTCCCGGACCGCGCCGGCCGGTGCGCCCCGCGATCCAGCCTCCGATCCAGAGTGAAATCAGCGCGCTGACGCTCCAGGCGATGCCGGCCGCGGCCGAAAGCTCCGGCCAGTCCTGCTGGCCGGGAGACGGGTCGACGAGCGCGATGCCCATGCTCATGCCGAGCATGATCAACAGGAGGTGAAGGCTGAGCGCGGCGACACAGCCGGCGATGATAGCGCTCCACGAAAGCCGGGTGGGCCAGTGGAAGGAAACGGAGGTTATGGGGGAAGCCATGATGTTTGTGGGATTGGACCCCAAGCATAACGGCGTCACGGTTCAGCCGGTATCGGAGGACGCCCGCCGGGACCCGCCGGGGTCACGTCCTGTGCATCCCCGAAATTCCCCAGGGCTTTCCCCGGGGCGCGCCCGATGCGCCGGACAGAGTCCGCCTGGCGGAACGCCAGCGCGGCGTAGCCAGTCGGTGACGAGGGTGACGCTTTGGTCGCACCGCCTTTCATGCCACAACACATCGCCATCTTCGGCGCCGGGATCGCGGGCCTGAGCGCAGCCCACGCGCTGAACCGCCAGGGACACCGCGTCACCGTTTTCGAATCGACGTCCTGTGCCGGCGGTTTCTTTCGCAGCGTCCGCCGTCCCGATCTGGGCGGTCTGCCGAGCGAGTACTCCTGGCATGGGATGGGGCCGTGGTATCACAATTTCTACGACCTCATGAAGCAGATCCCCGGTGACGACGGGCGCAGCCTCTACGACAGCGCGTTGTCGCGGCCGATCGACTTCGGCCTATTTCCCGACGACGGCCCCGCCCGGTTCTTCGAGCGGGACTGCCGCAGCCTCCGCCGCATGTTCCGGCTCGGGTGGTGGGAGTTCGCCGCCGGCATGGGCCTGATGCTGCGCACGTGGTGCGCGCAACGGCGTTCGGAAACGGATTACGCCCGGCGCAACGCCGCCGAGGCGTGGGAGCGCTGGCTGGGCCCGCGGGGACTGCGCACCTGGCGCGCAAGCTTCGGGCCGTGGATCGGCTCCGACTGGACGCAGGTTTCGCTCCATCAGGCCGGCCGGTTTTTCCTCAGGCAACTGACCTCCCATCCCGCGCACCCGCATGCCGCGGACGAGGAGGGGCCGGCCTGGATGCACGGTGCGGCGGACGGCTGGCTGCTGCTGCGCGGACCGAGCAGCGAGGTGTGGTTCGAGCCGTGGACCCGGGACCTCGCGCGGCGCGGCGTGGACCTGCGGTTCAACCAACCGCTGCACCGGCTGTTGTACCGCGCAGGCCGGATCCAGGGGGCCGAGCTTGCGTCGGGCGGGATGATCCACGCGGACCATTACGTGCTCGCCCTGAACCCCTTCGCCGCAACCGAAATCCTGGCCCGCACACCGGACCTCGAACGTTGCGGGCAACTCAGCCTGTTCCGGCCGCTGGTGCAGGGCGGACCGCATGTGCAGGTGTCGTTCCGTCTGGGATTCTCCGAGCCGATCCGGTTTCGTCGTCCGAGAACCGCCGTGGTCGTGGCGGATTCGGAATTCAATCTCACCCTGTTTGCCACGGAACAGGCGTGGGCGCCGCACGTTTCACCGGGCGAGGGTATCCGCGCACTCTGGACCGGCACGGCCTGCGCCGCGCAGGTTCCCGGACGACTCTTCGGGCTGCCGCTTTCGCGCTGCACCCGCGGGCAGTTCCTCGCCGAGGTGATCGCGCAACTGCGCTCATGCCGCGCCCTCGATGAGGAAATCCGTGCCGCGAACGGCGGACGCGGTTTCGCGGACTTCCGCCCCAAGGTGGTGGAGGTCTGGCCGGAGTGGGTGTTTTCCGCCGACGGCATCGGCGGCCCACAACCCAAATGGGTGAACACCACGCGCACCCAGCCATACCAGCCGACGCAGGCGACTCCGGTGCCGAACCTGACTCTGGCCGGAGCCCATACGCGAACCGAGGCCGATGTCTGGAGCATTGAGGCGGCGGTGGAAAGCGGACGACGGGCCGCCGGGGTGATCGATCCCGCCATCGGGGTGCAGTCGCAACACCGTCCACGGGTGCTGCACTGGCTCGGGCGGATCGACGACCTGCTCTTTGCTTGCCACGGCCCGCACGTGCTCGACGTGCTGGCGGCCGTGCTGCTGCTCGCCGCAGGGGCGGCGATCTGGGCGCTGACGGCGTGACTCAGCCGCGCGACTCGCGACGGCGGGTGCGCAACAGCAGGCCGATCCGCCAGGCCTGCAGGAGGATCTTCAGCCACAGCAGGCCGCGCGAAGTCCGTTTCCGTGTTTTTTGGAAGATACCCGCAAGCGGCACGATGTTGGCGGTGAGGCGAAACAGGCCGTAGATGCCCGCGAACCTTTGGACCGGGCGGACCGCTTCGCGGGTGAGGACGCGGCAGCGTTGACGGCGAAGCGCGATGCGCGCGCGCAGCCGTCGGCAGGAATCATCCACCTCCTTCAGCTTTCGTCCTGCAGAATACATGCGCGGTCGGCCTTGAGCTCGGCCAGGGTTGAATCAAGCAGGCCCTTGGAGGCGTCGAGGTGCGCCATCAGCCGGGCGATGCAGAATGCCAGCAGGCCGAGAAACAGGACGCCGAGTCCGGCCAGCACGGCGGCCCGATGTTCGGCGGGCACAACCCACACCAGGGCGAAGCCGAGGAAAAGCACGGCAAGCATGGCGCACATCGAGCCGACCGCCGCCAGCAGCAGGATTTGGAGAAAGCGGTGCTTCTGCTCCTGGAACTCGACGCCCAGCAGCTGGAGCCGGTCGTGAACGGTATGAAGCAGTTCGGCTGACAGCTGGCGGACTGCCTCGAGGAATCCGCCGGCAGGGTGAGGGAGACGCCGGTCCATGGCGGCCGGCGTCAGCGTTCGCGCCGCATCAGGCAGCCGACCAGCACGCCGAGTCCGAGCGCCACGACCGCCGCCTCATAGGGGTGCGAACGGATCGCCTCGTCGGTGCACCGGGCGCCCTTGACCACCTTTTCGCGGGCGTGGGAGTAGAAATCCTGCAAGCGCGCCTGCGCCGACGCGAGACGCTCCTTCAGGTTGTCGATTTCCTCGCGCGGATAATCGGATCCGGCGACGAGCTCTTCCGCCTCGGCGAGAAGACTGCGGAGTTGCGTGATCAACTGCTGAGGGGAGTCCGAGGAGGTCGTGTCTTCTTTCTTCATGATTGGAATGGGTTGAAGGGATTTATACGCGAACAACGCCTATCGACCGTGGGAGCGTGCCCGGGTGGCCCGGTAATTTCCCGATACAGCGGCCCGGTAAATCGCCTCGATCCGACATCAGGGATTCACCGGCATGCGGTTAGGCAGGAGCGGGTTCACATGCGAGGCGCGTTATGTCTTATCATAAATTAGACATAACGTATATTGTACGCCTAATGGCGCTTTCACGGGGATTCCTAAATCCCCCTTGGCCAATCGGATCCCTGATTAGGGCTCAGTGCGCGATGCCCCAGCGCGGAGTCAACGGATAATAGATGAACAGCGGACGTCCGACGACGTCCTTTTCAGGGACGAAGCCCCACATGCGGCTGTCTTTGCTCCGCGGCGAGTTGTCGCCCATCGCAAAATATGAATCCGCCGGAACCTCCAGAACCTTGCCGACGCCGAGAAAACTTTCGGCGTTCACGTAGCCCGGATAAAGCCCTTCGCGCGCGGCATTCCGCTCAAAGGCCTTCGAGCCCGCGATCGGCGCGCCGTTGCGATACAGCACCGGAGGGCGCACTTCCAGCGTGTCGCCGGGCAATCCGACCAGGCGTTTCACGTAATACTGGCTGATCTGCTGCCCGGCTGCGTCGTGCATTTCGGGATGGTTGATGTTGCCGGTCTTGAAAACAAAACCCGATCCGATGGCGGGCTTGACGAAGTTGTAGCTGATCCGGTCCACGAACAACAGATCGCCCGTCAGGATGTCGAACGACAGGATGTCCTCGCCTTTTTTGACGTGCTTGCCGGTCGGCACCCAGAAAACCCGCGCCTCGACGCGTTGTCCGCCGTTCGCAACTTCCATCATCGAGGATTCCAGCTGGTGGCTGCCATTCGCGGCCTGGGCCGCGCGGAAAAGACCGTTTTTCCGGCCGGCGAACAGCGTGCGCTCGAGCACCTCGTCGTAGCCGAACTGGTCGGATTGCGCCCAGTCGGACGGCACGGTCAGTTTCACGGGCTGGCCGCCGACCGTGACCGTGTACTCGCGCATCAGCGTCGGGAAAATGAACAGGCTGCGTCCGCGCTTCTCCGTGTACGCCGGCATGCCGTTGCGGAACACCGGCACCAGGACCTCGCCGTCGGCCGGCGCCTTCAGCGTGTAATTCATGGCCCCGAGTCCGAGCAGCCGCGCGGTCCGGCGCACGATGCCCGGTTCCTCGCCTTCGGGAAACACCTCCGAGGTCATGCCGTAATAGCTCGGCCACATCGAATTTGTCGGGATCTTGAACGGCTGGACGAAATACGCGCGCAGACCGAGGATGACGATCGCGGCCACGAGGAAGAACTCGATGTTTTCGACCAGCGAGGTCGTCGGATAATGCCGCCCGCCGCAGGCGCGCATCGTGGCTTCCAGGCGTTCGATGGCCGGCTTCAGCCCGGTGCCGGAGGCCCGGGCCTTGACGAGCGCCCGGACCTCCGCCATCGCGGCGAGCAGTCCCCCGCCCTGTTCGGCGGTCAGCTGATCCTTCCGGTAGTCGTGGATCCGCTGGGCGAGCTCGAGCCAGTGGGCGGCGCTGCGCCGCAGTTTGGAGTCTTCGGAACGCAGGAAGTCGAACACGGCGGGAGTCGGGTTTAATTGTTCGTTTTCAGCACCTGGATGAAGGCATCCGGAGGGATCGAGACGCGGCCGATCTGTTTCATCTTCTTTTTGCCCTCCTTCTGCTTCTCGAGGAGCTTGCGCTTGCGGGTGATGTCGCCGCCGTAGCACTTCGCGGTGACGTCCTTGCGCATCTCGCGCACGTTGTCGCGGGCGATGATCTTGCCGCCGATGGCCGCCTGGACGGCGATCTTGAACATCTGCGGCGGGATGATGTCGGCGAGCTTCTCGCAGAGCGCGCGGCCCTGGCCCTCGGCCTTCGTGCGGTGCACGATGCTGGCGAAGGCGTCCACGGGGTCGGCGTTGACGAGGATGTCCATCTTCACGAGATCCGAGGGGCGGTACTCGCCGAGCTCGTAGTCCATGGAACCGTAGCCGCGCGTGATGCTTTTCAGGCGGTCGTTGAAATCCACGAGGATCTCGTTGAGCGGCAGCGTGCAGGTCAGCATGACGCGCGCGCCGTCGAGCGTGTCGGTGTGGTCGCAGGAACCGCGCTTTTCCATGATGAGCGAGAGGATGTCGCCCATGAACTCGTTGGGGATGTGGATCGCGGCCTTGATCGTCGGCTCGGAGATTTCCTCGATGCTGGCGGGATCCGGCAGGTTGATCGGGTTGTCCACCTCGATGAGCTCGCCGCCGTGCTTCTTCACCTTGTAGACCACGCTCGGGTACGTGGAGATGATCTCGACGTCGTATTCGCGGCGGATGCGCTCCTGGATGACCTCCATGTGCAGCAGGCCGAGGAAGCCGCAGCGGAAGCCGAAGCCGAGGGCGACCGAGCTCTCGGACGCGTAAACCAGCGCGGAATCGTTCAGGCGCAGCTTGCCGAGGGCGACCTTGAGCTTCTCGTAGTCGTCGGACTCGAGCGGGTACAGGCCGCAATAGACCATCGGGCGCACCTCCTTGTAACCGGGCAGCATGTCGGCCGCGGGCTTCTGGGAATGCGTGATGGTGTCGCCGATCTTGATCTCGTCGGTGCTCTTGATGTTGCTGACGATGTAGCCGACGTCGCCCGGGCCGAGGTGCGTCACCTTTTCCATGCCGGGACGGAACACGCCGACATCCTTGACCTCGGATTTCTGGCCGGTGCTCATCAGCATCATCATTTCCCCGGCCTTGATCGTGCCGGAGAAAACGCGGCCGTAGGAGATGACACCGCGGTAGGAATCGTACTTGGAGTCGAACACCAGCGCCCGCAGCGTCGGGTAGTCCGTCCAGCGCGGCGGCGGGACGCGCGTGACCACCGCCTCGAGGATGTCCTGGATGCCGATGCCGGATTTGCCGCTGGCGAGAATGGCCTCCTCCGCAGGGATGGTCAGGATGTCCTCCAGCTGCTTCATGCAGAGCTCGAGGTTGGCGCTGGGCAGGTCGATCTTGTTGATGACCGGGATCACCTTCAGGCCCTGTTGGAAAGCCAGGTGGGCGTTGGCCACGGTCTGGGCCTCGACCCCCTGCGCGGCGTCGATGAGCAGCAGGGCGCCTTCGCATGCGGCGAGCGAACGCGACACCTCGTAGGAAAAGTCCACGTGCCCGGGCGTGTCGGTCAGGTGCAGTTTGTAGGTCTGCCCGTCCTTGGCCGGATAATGCATCACCACCGGGTGCATCTTGATCGTGATGCCCCGCTCCTTTTCCAGGTCCATCGAGTCGAGGTGCTGATCGGTCAGCACGCGCTGCGACACGGTGTTGGTGTACTGCAGCAGCCGGTCGGACAGCGTCGTCTTTCCGTGGTCAACGTGGGCAATGATGCAGAAATTACGCGTGAGGGGCGCCAACGACATGATGGATCAGGCGGGGATGTCCGTGGATTCGGCGAAGGATTTGACCACCCAGGTCTTGTCGGTGCGCTTGGCGAGTCCGGCCAGCACGGCGCCGGGGCCGCACTCCCAGAACTCGGTGGCGCCCGCGGCGACGGCGCTGCGCATGCAGTCCTCCCAGAGCACGGAGGAGACGACCTGCTTCACGAGCGCCTCGCGGATGGCGGCGGGCTCGCTGACGGCCCGGCCGGTGGTGTTGGTGAAAACGGTGAATTGCGGCGCCTTGAATTCCACGCCGGCCAGGTAACGCGCGAACTCCTCGCGCGCCGGTTCCATCAGGCGGCTGTGGTAGGCGCCGGCGACGTTGAGCGCGATGACGCGCTTCAGGCCCTTGTCCTTGGCGGCGGCGACGAGCGCATCCACCTTCGCCTTCTCGCCGGAAACGATGATCTGACCGGGGGCGTTGAAATTGGCCGCCTGGATGTCGAACTCGCGGCACACTTCCTCGATCCTGGCGCGCTCCTCGCCGATGATGGCGGCCATGCCGCCGACCGATTGTTCGCACGCGACCTGCATGAGACGTCCGCGCTCGGCCACGACCCTGAGGCCGGTCGCAAAATCGAACACCCCGGCGGCGGCCAGCGCCGTGACTTCGCCGAGGCTCAGCCCGAGCGCCATGGAGACGGCCGGCACCTTGCCCTTTTCCCGCAAGGCCGCCAGCGTCGCCAGGCCGTGCACATAGAGCGCCGGCTGGCAGACCTTGGTCTGGGTGAGTTCGGTTTCGGGGCCCTCAAAGCTGACCTTCGTCAGGCTCCAGCCCAACACGCGATCCGCCTCATCATAAAGCGCCCGCACGGCCGCGGAGGCTTCATAAAGCGATTTGCCCATGCCTACTTTCTGGGCGCCCTGACCGGCGAAAAGGAGTGCCAATGACATAGATGAAAGGTCGGTTAAACCGCTCCCCCAGGCAAAAACCAAGTCCTAAAATTTCTTCAGCTGGGGGAAGTATTTTTTGTCGTCGGCCGGTGGTGGCGGGGCCACCCGGCGCGGAGCCGGAGGCGGTTCGGTTGAAGGCGTCAGCGTGGTTCCGGCCGGAAGACCGGTCACAGGCGTCAAAACGGGCGAAAGCGGCGGCCCCGAGGGCGTCTGGCTTGGACCGGATGACGGAGGCGGTGCGACCGGAGTCAGCGGTGTGTCCGCCAAATAGGGATTCAGCCCGGTCACCGTCGGGCGGTTTGCGCCGATGGTCGAAGGACCCGCTGCACCCGCCCCCGTTGGCGGCCGGGCTCCCGGGATGCCCAGGTTCGGATCGCCGCCGCCCGACGGCCGCACCATGTGTGCGAGCGCCTGGTCGCGCACCGGGGAGTCGGCCAGCCAGTTCTGCAGAAACGGCGCCAACGGATCGCTCGCGCGCGCTGCCGCGCCGGAGGGCGGCGCGGTTTTGTTTTCCGAAACCTTCTTCTGCTGATCGTAAAGCTTGAGCAGGTACGCCGGGTCGGAGGTGTCGATGCGACCGGTTTCCTCCTCGGCCCCGGTCGCCCCGATCGGTTCAGCCGTGCGTCCGGCGGCATCGTTCGCCTCCTTTTCCAGCCGGTTCATGCCATTGAGCAGCCAGTTCTGCCGTGTTTTCTCACGCTGCCGGCGCTCCGTTTCCAGGCTCTCCGGCGTCGGACGGGGCAAAGCCGGCGCGGCGTCGCCCAGCGAAGGCGAAAACCCGGCTCCCGGGACCGCGGACTTGAGCCCGTCCTTGACGTCGGGACCGGCCGAGGCCTTCTGCCGCTCGCGCAGCTCCTGCAGTTCCTGCCTCGTTCCGGAAAGCGGCGCGCCGCTTTCCTGCGCCGCCGCACCGGCGGCGACCGCGAGGCCCAGCACGACGGTGCACCAGGGACGGAACATCAGGTTTTGAAGAAAATGCCCTTCAGGTTCATCTCCAGCGCGGCGGGATTGGGCGAGAAGCGCAGGCCGTCGGCCTTGCTGATCTTGCCCTCCTTGATGAGGCGGTAGATGTCCTTGTTGAAGGATTTCGACATGCCGTCGGCGCCCGAATCGAGCAGCTGCTGGATCTTGTCGTTCTGCCCGTCGAGAATCAGGTTCCGCACCGTGGCGTCGGCCACGAGAATCTCGTGCGCGGCGAAGCGGCCGCCGCCCTCCAATGCCGGGATGAGCTTCTGGCAGACGAAGCCGCGCAGGGAGCCCGCGATCTGGCGGCGGGCCTGCGCGATCTGCTCGGGCGGGAAAAATTCAAACAGGCGCGTCAGCGACTGCGCGACCGTCGCGGCGTGCATCGTGGAGAAAACCAGATGTCCGGTCTCGGCGGCGGAGATGGCGGTTTCGAACGTCTCCTTGTCGCGCATCTCGCCGATCAGGATGATGTCGGGGTTCTGGCGCAGCACGGACTTGATCGCCAGTTCGAAGCTCGGCACGTCGAGGCCGATCTCGCGCTGCTGGAACAGGGATTTGTCGTCGCTGAACGTGTACTCGATCGGGTCCTCGATCGTCACGATGTGCTTGTCCATGTTCTGGTTGATCCAGTTCATCATGGCGGCCATCGTGGAGCTCTTGCCGGAACCGGTGGCGCCGCAGACAAGCAGGATGCCGTCCTTGGCCTGGGCGAGCTTGATGAGCGTGTCGGACTCGATCTTGAGCTGCTCGAAGGTGGGCGGCTGGCTCTTGATGTGGCGGAACACGATGCTGACGAGCCCGCGCTGATGGAACGCATTCACGCGGAAACGGCCGATGTCGTCCGCCGCGTAGGCGAAGTCGACCTGGCCGCTCTTTTCCCACACCTCGCGGAAGACCTGCGGCACCTTTTCGTCGACGAAGGCCTGGGCGTGCTCGCAGCCGATCGGGTCCATCTCGACCGACCGGAGCCGGCCGCCGAGCCGCAGGTAACCGGGCTTCTCGGACTTCACCACAATGTCGCTCGCGCCGCTTTCCACGGCGAGCCGGAGCAGATCGTTGATGATTTCGGTGTGCAGTGTGGTGCTCATGGAATTTTGTGCGTGAACCGCCCTTAAAGCTGTGTTTTGCCTACAGTCTGTCCACGCTCCGTTCAAGGTAACTTTCCCATGAATCGACCCCGCACCTTCACCGGCACCTACACCGCCATCGTCACGCCGTTCCGTGACGGGGCCGTCGCTTTCGACGAACTGAAGAAACTGGTGAATTTCCAGATCAAGGGCGGCATCAGCGGCCTCGTGCCGGTCGGCACCACCGGTGAATCGCCGACCGTTTCGCACGAGGAGCACATGGACGTGATCCGCTGCACGATCGAGACGGTCCGCGGCCGCGTGCCGGTCATCGCGGGCACCGGTTCCAATTCCACCCGCGAGGCCATCGACATGACCAGGGTCGCCGACGAGGCCGGCGCCGACGGTTTCCTCCTCGTCGCGCCCTACTACAACCGCCCGACGCAGGAGGGCCTGTTCCGCCACTTCGCCGAGATCGCCGAGGTCACCGACAAGCCGATCGTCCTCTACTCGATCCCCGGCCGCTGCGGCATCGAGATCAGCGTGAAGGTCATGGAGCGGCTCCGCACGAAGTACCCGCACGTCGCGCACATCAAGGAGGCCGGCGGCAGCGTCGACCGCGTGGACCAGATCGTGGCCGCGCTCGGCAACGACATGACCGTGCTCAGCGGCGACGACTCCCTCACCCTGCCCTTCATGGCCGTCGGCGCCAAGGGCGTCATCAGCGTCGCCAGCAACCTGTACCCGCGCGAGGTCGGCAAGCTCGTGGCCCATGCGCTCGCCGGCGACTACGCCAGGGCCCGCACGCTGCACCGCCGCCTTTATCCGGTCTTCAAGACGATCTTCGTCGAGTCCAATCCCGCGCCGATCAAGGCCGCGATGGCGCGCGCCGGCGTCATCGGCTCCGACGAGGTCCGCCTGCCGCTGAGCCCGCTGAGCGAGGCCGGCCGCGCCGCCCTCTTCCCCGTGCTGAAGGCCTTCGACCGCTGAATCCCATGAGCCTCCGCATTCTCCTCAACGGCGCCAAGGGCCGCATGGGCCAGACGATCGCCGCGGTCGCCGTCGAACAAGGAGCCACGATCGCCGCCGCCCTCGACGCCGGCGACAACCCGGCCGCCCACCTCGCGCAGTGCGACGTGATCATCGACTTCAGCTCGCACCACGCCACCGGACCGCTGCTCGAACTCGCCGTGGCCAACCGCAAGCCGATCGTGATCGGCACGACCGGCCATGCGGCCGACGAGAAAAAGCGCCTGCTCGCGCTCGCCGCCCGGGTGCCCTGCGTCTGGGCCGGCAATTTCTCCGTCGGCGTCAACCTGCTCTTCGCCCTCACCCGCCGCGCCGCCGCCGTCCTCGGCGCCGACTACGACGCCGAGGTGATCGAGATGCACCACCGCTTCAAGAAGGACGCCCCCAGCGGCACCGCCGCCCGCCTGCTTGAGATCATCCTCGAAGAGCGCAAGCTCGGCGCCGAGGCGCTCAGACACGGACGCGCCGGCATCACCGGCGAACGCCAGCCCACCGAGGTCGGCGTCCACGCTCTGCGCGGTGGCGACGTGGTCGGCGATCACACCGTCCTCTTCGCCGCCCTCGGCGAGCGCGTCGAGCTCACGCACAAGGCCTCGGACCGTGGCATCTTCGCCCGCGGCGCCGTGCGCGCGGCCCATTGGGTCGCCACCCGTCCGGCAGGCGTGTACGACATGCAGGACGTGCTCGGGCTCAAATGATCACGAGCGTCTCCGGCATCCTCGTTTCCGCCACGCCGCTGGTCGCGATCATCGAGACCGGCGGCCTCGGCTACGAAATCCACATCCCCGTCACGACCGCGGAGCGACTCCCCCAGCCCGGTCAGGCCGCCAAGCTGCATACGCTCGCCGTCTACCGCGAGGATTCGCAGACGCTTTACGGTTTCGCCACCCTCGAGGAGCGCGACTTTTTCCGTCTGCTCGTCGAAAAGGTGACCGGCGTCGGACCGAAGATGGCGCTCAGCGTCATGAGCAAACTCTCGTTGCCCACCCTGAAGTCGGCCATCGCCAGCGGCGACGTGGGACTGCTTGCGAAGTGCCCCGGCATCGGCCGGAAGACCGCCGAACGGCTCGTCATCGAATTGCGCGACAAGCTGAATCCGTCCGAGCTCGGCCAGGCGCTGCCCGGCAAACCCGCCGGTGAAACGACGCCGGCCACGGACAGCCGCGTGAACGACGCCGTGCTCGCGCTCACCGCGCTCGGCTACAAGGCGGCCGATGCCGACAAGGCCGTCCGGCAGGCATGGATCGCGCTCGGCCCCGCCGCCACGACCGAAGCGCTCATCAAGAAAGCCTTGGGCTGAGCCGGCTCATGCTGACCTGTAGGGGCGCGGCTTGACCGCGCCCTCGGGCGTGAGGCAGTCAGCACGGGCGCGATCAAAGCGCGCCCCTAAACAGGCGTCCTGTGGCCGCCGTCCCCGCCTTCCTCGATGAGCGGAAAATGAAAAAGCCGCCCGGGTTTCGGGCGGCTTTGTACATGGCCGAGAGAAATCAGCGCTGAAACTGGAAGGCGGAGAACTCCGTCTGCTGCGCCGAGACCGGCGTGACGCTCGGCTGGCTGCGGAAGACGCGCTGATCCTGGGCGGAAAGCACCCGGGCCGGCTCGAACATGCTGTCGTTGAACAGCGGTTGCATGCGGCCGAGACGCGTGCGCTCGTTGTGGAAATCGCGCTCTTCATCCTGCTCGCGCAGGGCGGCCAGCATGGCCGCGTAGTCCGGCGTGACCGTGACCACCGAGTGGCGGAGGCTCACCGGGCTTGGTTCCGCGATCGCGACGCGCACGGGCTCGACGGAAGCCGCGGCCACGGCCGGAACCGGCGCGGTGACGGCGGCCAGCGCGGGCGCGGCGGACGGCGAGGCCGGATTGCGATTCAGGGCAAAAACGAGCGTGAGACAGGCTGCGACGGCAAAACCGCCGGTGTAGTAGGCCCAGCGGGAGCGGCGGCGGCGGCTTTCGAACAGCTCGACCACGCCGGTCTTGCCGGCGGGAGCGGCGGTCGACTGGTCGGCGACGGAGCGGAAGCTCTCGTAGACGTGCTTCGTGGCGGTGTGGATGCGGCAGTACTGCCGGTAGACGGCCTGGCGCTTCGGATCGCGCTGCAACTCGGCCTCCAGCTCAGCCACCTCGTCGGGTGTGATCTGGCGGTCCACATACAGGTTCAACAATTCGATGAATCGACTCTCTTTCATTGCTGGAATTCCTCCCCAAGTCTCTCGCGCAGGCTTTCGCGGGCGCGAGCGATACGGCTTTTGACGGTGCCCACGCTGATGCCGAGAATCTCGGCGATCTCTTCGTAGGACAGGTTTTGAACGTTGCGCAGGATCAGGATCTCACGGTGTTTTTCGTTGAGCTGCTCCATGCACTCGGCCACACGGCCGACAAATTCCTGCGTAACGGTGGCGTCCTCGGGCGTCTCCTGATCGGCGGGAATGATCTCTGCCAGGGTGCTGTCGTTTTCGTCGCCCAAGGGGGCGTCGAACGACACGGACTTGTCGCGCTTGCGGCGCCACCAATACCAGTAGCGGTTGCGCGCGAGGTTCGTGGCAATTTGATACAGCCAGGTCGAAAACGCGGAATCTCCGCGGAAATTGGCCAAACCGCGATGGGCGCGGATGAAGGCATCCTGCGTGACTTCCTCGGCGTCCTGCTGATTGCGCAGGAGCTGATTGGTCATCGCATAGATGCGGTCCCAATAACGGCTTACCAATTGGTCAAATGCCGAGTTGTCTCCGCCTTTGAAACGGTCAACCAGCATCCGGTCGAGGGCAACTTCCTGGGCCTTGGCAGTCATATTTTGCTCAGGCTCGTTCTGATCCGGAAATTGGAGAATTGTTCCCACGGTGGATGAAATAGGCTGGCAGCTTGCAGCCAGAGTGACGCGCGGGTCAATGCCGCGGTTGCGGTTGCCGGCGCTTGGAATGCAATTAATTCTTGCCATGCCGGAAACGCGAAAAACTATCTCACGTCCGGTTGGACATGGGTCGATAGCTCAATGGTAGAGCAGCGTCCTTTTAAGTCGTTGGTTCTGGGTTCGAATCCCAGTCGACCCACCACCCCGGTCTGCAGCGGATACACTTCCCCACTCTGAGATTGTATTCAGCCTCATTCTGATGGAGAGTCCGGACTTCAGTTTGCCTTAGGGCAAAATCCCCATCTTTTAGTCACCGTGTCCCCAGCTCAACCACCCAAGCGCATCGTCATCGTCGAGGATCACACCGCCATTCGCGAAATGCTCGCGGAAATCCTGCGGGTGGATCCGGCCTACAAGATTGTGGGTGAAAGCGGCGAAGGTTTGCAGGCATGCCAGCTGTGCCTCGACCTGAAACCCGACCTCATCGTGCTCGACGCCCGCCTCCCGGGCCTGAGCGGCGTGGACATCCTGCGGCGCATCAGCAAGCAGCTGAAATCCACCCGCGTGATGGTTTTCTCCGCCTACGAGAGTCCGGCGCTCGTCCGCGAGATGCTCGAGGCCGGGGCGCACGGTTTCGTCGAGAAGACGGCCGGTCTCGGCGAATTCAAGAAGGGCCTCGAGACCATCGCCCAGGGCGGCACCTATTTCGGTCCCGGGGTGGCGGCGCTGCTGCGCACGGTCGTGGCCAACAAGAATCCCGGTTCGGGCATCGAGACCCTCACCGACCGCGAGCGCGAGATTCTCAAGCTGGTCGCCGAAAGCTACAGCACCAAGGAAATCGCCCAGAAACTCGGAATCAGCGTCAAGACGGTGGACAACCACCGCACCAACCTGATGCGCAAGCTGGATCTCCACGACGTCGCCAGCCTCACCCGCTACTCCCTCGAAATCGGCCTGATCGACCACCGGGTGCAGGCCTGATGCGGATGCGTTGCCGCGCAACTGTTTAATTCTTGCGCGCCTGTGGGGTTTATCCAATAACCACGCCACTCCTTTAGCGTACAAATGAAGCATCTTTCCAAACTGCTCGGCCTCACCGTCGCGGCCACCGCCCTGTTCCTCAGCGCTTGCGCCAAGAAGCCTCTCCGTCCGGATCCTTCCACGACGGCCATGGGCCCCGGCACCAACACGGTTGATCCCACGGCCTTTGCCATCCCCGGTGACGGCCTCAACCTCGAGCAGCGCGATCTGTCCGCCGCTCCCGATGCCGCCAATCACAGCGTGGTCGAGCCGGTCTACTTCGCCCTCGACCGCTTCGCCGTCGCTCCCGCCGAGCGCCCGAAGCTGCAGAACGCCCTCAAGTGGCTGCAGGACAATCCCGGCAAGCACCTCGTGCTCGTCGGCCACTGCGACTGGCGCGGCACCGCCGAATACAACCTCGGCCTCGGCGAGAATCGTGCCACCTCCGTGAAGCGCTACCTCGTCTCCCTCGGTGCCGATGCCTCCCGTCTCGAGACCCTTTCCAAGGGCTCGACCGAAGCGAAGCAGGGCGGCTCCGAGTCCGACTGGGCCAAGGATCGCCGCGTCGACTTCATCGAGCTGGTGAAGCAGTAAGCGCTCCCCGATTTATCAAAACCAAAGCCGCGGATTTCTCCGCGGCTTTTTTGTTTTGCAGGGCGGGGTTGCCGAACCCCGCCTCGAATGCGATATTGGCAGCGAACAAAGGCGGGGTTCGGCGACCCCGCCCTGCAGGCGCGCTACCCTTTCGCGAGTTCCGCCAGCGTGCGCTCGGACATCTCGATGCCCTTTTTCATCACGCCGAGATGAAAGCTCTCGTTGGGCGCATGCAGGTTGTCCTCAGGCAGAAAAAGCCCCGGCATCACCGCATCGAGGCCGAGCACTTCCTTCAGATCGGCGATCAAGCCGACGCTGCCGCCTTCGCGCAGGAACAGCGCCGGACGGCCCCAGGTTTCGACCACGGCCTTTTCCAGCGCGCGGAAACCGCGGGCGAGCACCGGCGACTGGTCCTTCGGAGTGTTCGAACGGTCCGGCGGAATCGCGACGTACGGCGTCGCGTGATGCTGCTCGGTGATCGTCATCGTCACGCCCTTCGGGCAGCGGGCGCGGATCGCGTCGAAGAGAATCGTCTTCAGTTTGTCCGGCGTCTGATTGGGCACGAGACGGCAGGTGATCTTCACCTTCGCCTTGGCCGGGATGACGGTCTTGGTCCCCTCGCCCTGGTAACCGCCGCTGAAGCCGTTGAACTCCAGCGTGGGCAGGAAACGGATCGCCTCGAACGGCGTGTAACCGGGCGGCGTGTGAAACTCCTTGATCCCGAGAAACGCCGCGTAATCGGCCTCTTTCAGGCCCAGTTTGGCGAGTTGTTCGCGCTCCCAGGGCTCGGGCTCGACGACGAGGTCGTAGAAGCCGGGGATGTTCACGCGTCCATCGGGCGTGTGCAGCGACGCGCACAGCTCGGCGAGCGCCTGCAGCGGGTTCATGAGCACGCCGCCGTGCAGGCCGGAATGCAGGTCGCTGTTCGGGCCCGTCAGCTCGACCTCGAAGGCCAGCAGGCCGCGCAGGCCGACGGTCACGACCATCTGCTCGGGATTCGGAATCGCCGTGTCGGACAGGAACACGAAGTCCGCGCGAAGCTTCTCCTTGTTCGCGAGGAGGAACGTCTTGAAATTCTTGCTGCCGATCTCCTCCTCGCCCTCGACGACGAAGGTCAGGCGCAGCGGCAGGTGCGGATCCTTTTCCAGCAAACGGGCCACCGCCGCGATGTGGACCATCAGCGGCCCCTTGTTGTCGGCCGTGCCGCGGCCGTAGATGCGCTCGCCCTTGATGGTCGGTTCGAACGGCGGCGTGTGCCACTTCTCCAGCGGGTCCGCCGGCTGCACGTCGTAATGGCCGTAGATGATCACATGCGGCCACGCGGGATTGTCGCCGCGCTTGGCCACGATCACGGGATGCAAGGCGGTCGGCACCACCTCGACGGCGAAGCCGATCTCGGCCAGGAGGCCCGACACGAACTGCTGTGCGCCGACCATGCCGGCCTTGAACTGCGGGTCCGCCGAGACGCTGGCGTGCCGCACGTATTCCTTCAGTTTTTCAACGGGGTCAAACATGCCGCACGATGCAGCAGCCCGTGTCATAGCGCTAGCCCGAAGTGCGGGCGCCGACGCGCCGGCCGTGATCAGTAGCGCTCCTTCGCCTTCTCGTAAATCGGCAGCACGTCGGGCATCCATTTCTGCAGGTCCGCGATGCGCTCGGCATGCGGCGGATGCGTCGACAGCCATTTGATCGTCTGGGCGCCGTCCTTTTGCGCCGCCATCTTGCGCCAGAAGGTGATCGCGGCCATCGGATTGTAGCCGGCCTTCGCGGCGTAGCGCAGGCCGATGTAGTCGGCCTCGCTCTCGTTGCCGCGCGAGAACGCGAGCGTGGCACCGGTGGCGCCGAGCCCGTAGGCGACGCGGATCAGATCGCGATGACGGTTGTCCTGCGAGGCGACTTCAACCCCCGCGCCGATGAGGCCGGCCACGAGCCCCTGGGACATGCGCTCGGCGCCGTGGCGCGCCGTGACGTGGGCGATCTCGTGGCCCATCACGATGGCGATCTCGTCGTCGGAGCCGGCCAGGTTGATCAGGCCGGTGTAGACGCCGACCTTGCCGCCGGGCAGCGCGAAGGCGTTCACCGTCTTCGGTTCGTCGAACACCACAAATTCCCACTTGGCGCCCGGCAGCGCATCCCCCACGGCATCGGCGATGCGCTGGCCGATGCGTCGCACGCGCGCGTTGGCCTCGGCATCCGTCGACACCTTTTCCTTGGCCTTCATCTCGGTGAAGGCGGCGGCGCCCATTTGCAGTTCCTCGTTGGGCGACACCAGGATCAGCGACGAACGGCCGGTTTCCGGCACCGTGTAGCAGCCGGCCAGCACCAGCAGGACGGCGGCGGAAAACCAGGCGGGGAACTTCTTCATGCGGTGGAGCCTATCCGTGAAAGGGCCGCCGCCAAGCGGAAGTTGCGGACCTGATGACGGAATCAGGTCCGCGGAAACGGCTCAGTGTTTGAAGTGCCGCACGCCGGTGAAGACCATCGCCATGCCGCGCTCGTCGGCGGCCTTGATGACCTCCTCGTCGCGCACCGAGCCGCCGGGCTGGATGGCACAGGTGGCGCCCGCGTCGGCGGCGGCGATCAGGCCGTCGGCGAAGGGGAAAAGCGCCTCGCTGGCGACGACCGAGCCCTTGAGATCGAGCTTCGCCTCGCCCGCCTTCCACACGGCGATGCGCGAGCTGTCCACGCGGGCCATCTGACCGGCGCCGATGCCGAGCGTCTGTTCGCCGCGGCAATAGACGATGGCGTTCGACTTGACGTGCTTGCCCACCTTCCAACCGAAAAGCATCGAGGCCCACTCGTCGGGCGTGGGCTGGCGCTTCGTCACGACCTTGCAGGCCGCCATCTTCTCCATCGAGCGGTCGCGGTCCTGCACGAGCACGCCGCCGACCACCGAACGAACCTCCTGCAGGGCATCGGCGCCGATGCCCTCCCTGGCGATCATCAGGCGCAGGTTTTTCTTCTTCGCGAAGATTGCCAGCGCCTCGTCGGAGAAGCGCGGGGCGATGATGACCTCGGTGAAGATGTCCTTGATCTGCTCGGCGAGATCCAGGCCGAGGGTCTGGTTGACGACGATGATGCCGCCGAACGGCGCCTGGCGGTCCGTGGCGTAGGCCTTGTGCCAGGCCTCGATGAGGGTGTCGGCGCTGCCGACGCCACACGGATTGGTGTGCTTGAGGATCGCGACGGTCGGACGCTCGAACTCGCCGATCAGGTAGGTCGCGGACGTGATGTCGAGAATGTTGTTGTAACTGAGTTCCTTGCCCTGGAGCTGCTGGAAGTGCTCGTGGAACGTGCCGTAGAGCGCCGCCTTCTGATGCGGATTCTCGCCGTAGCGCAGGCTCTGCGCCTTCTTCAGCGTCAGCGAATAGCTCGCGGGAAAACCGCTCAGCGCCTCGAGGTCGGGCTCGGTCTGCTGCGTCTCGAGGTATCTCGCGATCGCCGTGTCGTAGGCGCCGGTGCGCTGGAAAACCTTCAACGCGAGCTTGCGGCGGAGGGCGCCCATGTCCTCCGGGCTGGCCAGGCCGGCGAGCACCGCGGTGTAGTCGTCGGGATCGCACACGACCGTCACGCTCTCGTGGTTCTTGGCCGCGCTGCGCAGCATGGACGGGCCGCCGATGTCGATGTTTTCGATGGCTTCCTCGAACTCGACGTGCGGCTTCGCGACGGTCTGCTCGAAGGGATACAGGTTCACGACCACGAGATCGATCAGCCCGATGCCGTGCTGCCGGGCGGCGGCGAGGTGGTCCTCCTTGTCGCGCCGGCACAGCAGGCCGCCGTGGATCTTCGGGTGCAGCGTCTTCACGCGCCCTTCCATCATCTCGGGAAACCCGGTGTGCTCGCTCACCTCGGTCACGGGCAGACCGGCGGCCGCGAGCAGCTTGGCCGTGCCACCGGTGGAGAGCAGGCGGTAGCCATGCTGTTTGACGAGGGCCGTGGCGAAGTCCGCCAGGCCGCGTTTGTCACTGACCGAGAGCAGCGCGAGCTTTTCCATAGAAGCGGTCTTTGTGCGCCCCGCCCAATTTCCCCGCAAGCCGAAAGCCGGTCAAACAACCACGGCACACCCGGAATCCGCCGAAACCCAGGCCAGGATGGAGAGCCCGATCAGGCGGGACCGGTTTTGCGACTCCTCGCGCCTATTCCCGGCCGGCATGACCTGGTTCCTTTTTCCGTGTCTTCCGTGTGTTCCGTGGTTTCCTGTCGGCCATGTCCGCCCCGTTCGAGCTTCCCGGCCTCAAGGTCCATCTGGACAACCTCGTGTACCGTCATGGCGGGGCGCAACTGCCGCCGGACAAACCGCATGCGTTCATCTATTTCCTGACGATCCGCAACGACTCGGACCGCACCGTCACGCTGCTCGGCCGCAAATGGATCATCGAGCACGCCGACGGCACGCGGCTCGTCGTCGAGGGCGAACACATCGTCGGCGAGACCCCCACCCTCGCCCCGGGCGAACATTTCTCGTACAACAGCTACCACGTCGGCCACTGCGACGCCCGCGCGCACGGGAGCTTTCACGGCGTGGACGAGGACGGTCGGCGTGTCTTCGTCCGCATCCCGGCGTTCGCCATGGCGATCCCCCGGGCGTGAGCATCGCCGGCGAGACGGCCGCGGGGCGGCGAAGCCCGCGGCCGCCGGTCCCGACCAGACAAACCTTGCACCCGCCGCGCCACCGCGCCTCTCTGGAACCGCCCCATGAAGCTCATTGATCTCAACGGCGACGGCGGCATCGGCGCCAACTCGCTCTACGTCCAGCTCGGCGACTTTCACCTCGTCATCGACAGCGGCCTGCATCCCAAGAAAACCGGCCGCCAGGCGGCGCCGGACCTGCGTCCGCTGCAGGGCGTGAAGCTCGATCTCATCCTCATCACGCACTGCCACCTCGACCATATCGGCTCGCTGCCCCTGCTCCTGCGCAACCAGCCCGACGTGCCGGTGATCATGACCCAGCCCAGCCGCATGCTCATCGAACGCATGCTGCACAACTCCGTCAGCGTGATGATCCGCGAACGCGAGGAGAAGGGCACCGCCGACTACCCGCTTTTCAGCCACGAGGAGGTCGACCGCATCGCCCCGCGCCTCTACGGCCACCCCTACAGCCACGCCAAGAAATTCTCCGGCGCCCGCGACGACATCGAGTTCATCCTCCACCCCGCCGGCCACATCCCCGGCGCCGCCGGCGTAGAGATCCATCACAGGAACCGCCGCCTCTTTTTCACCGGTGACGTGCTGTTCAACACCCAGCGCATCCTCGCCGGCGCGATGTTCCCCAAGGCGAAGTTCGACACGCTCGTCATGGAGACCACGCGCGGCATCACCGAGCGGGCCCCGGAGCAAAGCCGCTCCCGCGAAATGATCCGGCTGGTCGACACGATCAACGCCACGATCGGGCGCGGCGGCTCGGTGCTGATCCCGGTCTTTGCCCTCGGCCGCATGCAGGAGATCATGGCGATCCTGCACGACGCGCGGAAATTCAACAAACTCGTCGACGCCCCCATCTTCGCCTCCGGTCTGGGCATGGACATCGCCGATCTCTTCGACCAGATCGCCAAAAAGACCGGCGCCGTGCACTTCACGCGCACGATTCTCAAGGACCTGCAGGTCCGCAAGACACCGCGCGACATCAAGCCCGGCAAGGAGCCGCCCCAGCAGGGCATCTATGTCGTCAGCTCCGGCATGATGGTCGAAAAGACACCGTCCTACACGCTCGCCGCCAGCCTGGCCGCCTCGCCGAAACACAGCATCTGCTTCGTGGGCTACTGCGACCCCGACACCCCGGGCGGCCGGTTGCTCGCCGCCGAAAAGGGCGAACCCTTCCTCTTCGCCGACGCCAATGTGAAGGTGAAGCTCCGCTGCCAGATCGAGCGGTTCGAACTCTCCGGACACGCCGACCGCGACGAACTCCTGGATTATGCCATCCAGAGCCACCCGCGCTCCATCGTCCTCACCCACGGCGATCCGCCCGCCCGCGCCTGGTTCGCCGCCCAGCTCAAGGAAAAGCTTCCGAAAACGAAGGTCATCGATCCGGTGCCGCTGCAGACGTACACGGTTTAGTCCCTCACTCGCGAACAACGACAAGGTTTGAGAGGCTGATCCTCGCCAACCACGAAGCATGTTATGGCCACGAAAAACACGAGAACCCGGCGGTGGGTAAAGCGCTCAAGGCGCCTATAGGCGCGCGGAAAACATCCTCCCGCCTGGCCAAGAGCTCCTGGTGTTTTTTGTGGCCCAAACCTCTGTGGCTTGGGGTTTGGTTCCGGCTCCGCCGGGTTGGGATTTCTTCACCGGCCGGAAAGCGGACTTTCTTTCGCCTGCCCGAACCGGCGTGCTGAACGCGTTCGGTGGAACCTCGTTTGACAGGGTGGGTTGCCCGGCAATCGTAGACGGACCTCATGAAGCCTTCGCCCCACCTGCCCCGGCGCGAGTTCCTGAAGAACTCGGCTCTCGCCGCCTCCGGTCTTTTCATTTTGCCGTCGCTCTTCTCCGCGAGCCTCGGCTCGCGCATGCGCCGGCCCGGCCCGGCCGACCGGATCAATCTCGGTGTGATCGGCTTCGGGACCCAGTCGCACGCCTGCGTGCCGACCTTCCTTGGCGACCCGCGCCTTCAGATCGTGGCCGTGGCCGATCCGGTGAGCGACCTGCCCAATTACGGCTACAAGGGCGAAAAACGAGGCGGCCGTCTCGTCGGGCAGCAGATGGTCGAGGCGCATTACGCCGAGTGGAAGGATTCAGGCACGTTCAAGGGTTGCCGCGTCTACGAGGATTTCCGCGACATGCTCGAGCGCGAGGACTTGGATGCCGTTTACGTGAGCACCCCCGACCACTGGCACTGCGCTGCCGCGCTCCATGCCATCAGACGCGGCAAGCACGTCTACGGTCAGAAACCGCTCACGCTCACCGTGGCCGAAGGCCGGCGCATGGCCCAGGCGGTGGCCGAATCGGGCGTCACGTTCCAGACCGGTTCGCAGCAGCGCAGTTCGGTCCATTTCCGCACCGCCTGCGAGTTCATCCGCAATGGCCGCATCGGCCGCGTGCGGCACGTGAAGATCGGCTTCAGCGGCGGCCACACCAACTGGTCCGGACTCGCCGCGCGCAACCGGCCGGAGCCCGTGCCCAAGGAGCTGAATTACGACCTGTGGCTCGGCCCCGCCCCCGAGCGTCCCTACACCCCCGCCCTGCTCCAGCTCAACTGGCGCCACAACTGGGACTACTCCGGCGGTTTCGTGACCGACTGGGGTGCGCACCATCTCGACATCCTGCAATGGGCGATGGACGGGGATGCCGGTGGTCCCGTGCTCATCGAAAACGTGAAGGCCACCCTGCCCGCCCAGACCGACGCCTACAACACGCCCACGGCCTTTTCCTTCGACGTCGTCTACGCCAACGGCGTGCGCGCCAATGTCTCCGACTCGCATCGCAACGGCCTGCATTTCGAGGGCGAGGACGGGAAGGCCCTCTTCGTCGGCCGGGGCGTGCTCGAGATGACGCCCAAGGACCTCGCCCGGCAGAAAATCGAACCCGGTGAAATTCACCTGCCCGTCAGCCCGCTGCACGAGAAGGATTTCGTGGATCACATCTACGACGGACGCACGCCGATCGCCCCGGTCGAGGTCGGGCACCGCTCGATCACGGTGGCCCACCTGGCCAACATCGCGATCCGCCTCGGCCGCGAAAAACTCCGCTGGGATCCCGTCAAGGAGCAGGTGGTCGGCGACGCCGAGGCCAACGCCATGCTCTCGCGCCCGTCCCGCAAGGGTTTCGACGTGTAAGCGGTATTCCGCGCCTGCCGATTGTAGGGCGGGGTCGCCGTACCCCGCCTTGCTTCGGTCGCGATATCACGTTCCAAGCGGGGTTCGGTGACCCCGCTCTACAGAAAGACCGGAAGACTCAAGTCGGGGGCTTTCGCCTACCGCCCGAGAATCTCGCGCAGCCTCGCCACGGTCGCGGGATTGCCCGTGACGTATTGAACGCGCGGGGCCTTGAGCGTGAATTCCTTCATCGGAAACGGCGGATTGGCGAAATAGTGGATCGCGGCGCCTGACTCCCCGATCAGGGCGCAGGCGGCGGCGATGTCCCAGAGGCGGTTGTTGTGCTCGACCACGCCGTCGAGCAGACCGATGGCCACGTAGGCCAGGTGCAGGGTGCTGCTGCCCAGGCCGCGAATCTTGAAGCTTTCGAGGATGCGCTTGCCCTCGGCCGCATACACCTTCTCGACCGGCGAATGGAACCCGATCAGGCTCTGTCCGCCCGGTGCCTCGGCCCGGGCCCGGGCCGGCTGGTCGCCATCCCAAACCCCGCGGCCCGGCCCGCCGTGGATGAGCTTCCGCCGGGCCAGATCGTAGATGACGCCGTAAACGGGCAGGCCGTTTTCGACCAGTCCCAGCGAGATCGCACAGTGACTGATGCCGTTGGCGTAATTGTTGGTGCCGTCGATCGGATCGCAAACCCAGCAGAAGCGCGAGGTCACGGGTGTCGGTAGATCCGTCGGGGTGAGTTCCTCGCTGAAGAACTGATCGGCGGGGAAAGCCCGGGTGATCGCCTCCTGCAGGTGCTGCGAGATCGCGATGTCCACGGGCGTCACCTTGGTGCCGTCGTATTTGAGCTCGCTGCGCGCCCGGCCGAATTCCCGGTGCAGGAGCTCCGTTTCGGCCATCACGGCCCGTTTCGCCACCTCAATGCGTTGTTCGATCTCAGAAAGACTCATGAATCCCAGATGAACACAGATTCACGCGGATAGCGACAAGCCAGAACTCAATCCGGGCTCCGCCCAATACGAACCGGTCAGCCGCCGTTGGACCTGCCGCCGAGTTGATGGCCATGGACCACGCCCTTGGCGCCCTTCGCGTTGAGCTTGTCCAGGACGGCGGCCAGCCGGCGCTTTTTGTCGTCATTCTGGCCGAACATCTCCAGTTGCGCCCCCTGCTCCTCCACGTTGGAAAACCGCACGCTCACGAGCCGCAACGGACGGCGCTTCGTCCAGGCCTGCCGCAGCAGAGGGCCGACCAGCGGGTAAAACGGCGCTTCGAGATCCGAGGCCTCCGTCAGGCTGCGGCCGGCGGTGCTGTTCTCCATGCCCGGGTAACGCACCTTGAGCGTGATCGTCTTGACCCGCTTTCCGTCGGCGCGGATGGCGGGCATCAGTTCGTCGATCATCCGCTTGGCAATGCGTTCGATCTCCGCGAAGTCGCCGATGTCGTGCCCGAAGGTTTCCTGGACGGAGTAGCTCTTGGCCTCCTCGTGGTCCACGTGCACGGGGCGGTCATCCTCGCCGCGGGCCATCGCGAGCATTTCCGTCCAGCCGCTGCCGAAGAGCTCCTTCAATTCGCGTTCCGTGCGGGTGAACAGGTCGCTCACCAGCCGGAGACCCGCCTTTTCGAGCCGTTCCGTGCTCTTCGTGCCCACCCCGGGCAGCACGCTGACCTTGAGCGGGGCCAGGAACGCCGCCTCCTCCCCGGGAGGCACCACGGTGAATCCCCGCGGTTTGCGCGCCTTGCTGGCGATGGCCGCCACAAGCTTGTTGGCCGCGATACCAAACGATGTGGGGATCTGCAGATCGTCCCAGATCCGCTGCTGCAACGCCCGCACGCGGCGTTCGATTTCCTCCGCCGTCTTGAAACCGCAGGGCCCGAGATCGAGGTAGCCTTCGTCGATCGAGTTGCGCTGCACGAGCGGCGTGAGGGTCTCGCACAGATCGAACATCGCGCGGGATTTCCTGCTGTAGATGCCCGACGTGTGCGGCAGCAGGATGAGGTCCGGGCAGACCTTCAGCGCCAGCTTGGTCGGCATCGGAGTGTAGACGCCGCAGGCGCGGGCCTCGTAGCTGGCGGAGGAAATGATGCCGCGCTCGCGCCCGCCGACGGCACACTTGGTGCCTCGCAGCTCCGGCCGCACCGAAAGCTCGCACGACACGAAGAACGCATCGGCGTCGAGGTGGACGATGGTGGGCAAAACGGACGACACGCGGGAAAGTTTCCGCGCATCGTCCCGCCAGGCAACTCCTCTGTCAGCCGGTCCGGCGCACACCGGAGACGAACCCCGGGGCGACGGCGCCGGTTGCCGGTCAGAGTTTCGACAGTTTCAGTTTCTCCCGGAACCCCGTCTCCGGCAGGTGTTTTCCCACGAGTTCGGCCAGCGGATCGGGATCCACGCGGGTCGCGACCACCACCAGTTCCCGTCCATCCACAACGGCGAGGCAAAGATCGAGGGTCCCGCCCGACCAACCGGCCTCCTTGCCGTAAACCAGCACCGCCTGCCCCTCCTCCGTGACGCCGACCAGGCGGATCCATCCGCGATCGCGCATGCGGGTGTCCGTGCGGATCAACTGCTCGCGGGACCAGGTTCCTTGTTCCGTCTGCTCGTAGACACCGACGCTTGCATGGCGCACGGCCGAGAGAGCCAGCCGGGCCTCATCCTTCTGTTCATGCTCGACAAAACGGAGGATCGCGCGGGCGGCGGTCAGCGTGCCCCATCCGGCGCTGATCTGCACCTTCGTATCCCAGCCGGCCTCGGTCGCGGCCATCACCTCGTGCTTGAGGATGGCGGCCTCGCGATTGAGGCGGAGCATCGACACCACGCCGAGCGCGACCACGATCACCGGGGTGATTAGGAGCGCAAGGCCGATCAGCAACCAACGCAGCAGGCGGCGTTCGGACCTGACGACCGCAGGGGATGGAGTTTCGGGATTCATGAACGGGTGGGCAAGGATGTCGGGCAGGCGCCGGCCTCGAGGTTCAGGCCTCGTCGCCGGCGGCGGGCTTGTCCTTGTGCATCTTCACCTTCACGTGGCGGAGCGGCTCGATGTCGAGCTGTTCGGCGATGGTGGCGATCTGATCGGCACTGATCGTGCCGACGATGTTCACGAACACGGCCTCGTTGCGGTCGTTCAGCACCGTGACCACCAGACCCTCGATCACGTCGTCGTTCTTCTGCTTGGCGTGAACCGTGACGTTGTCGCCGCCCTCGCGTTCGCGGACGGTGACCATCGGCGTCCAGCCCTGCGACTCCAGCTTGCGGCGGATGCCCTCGAACCGCTTCGTCGTGGCGGCGCGGTTGCCCTCGTCGAGGGTCACCACATTGACGCGCACGCGCTTGAGGTTGGCGATGAGCGCGGCGGCCTCGGGCTCCTGCTTCGATGCGATCCTGGCGGCGAACTTGAGCAGACCCGGCGAGAGATTCACCTCGACGAATTCGCCCTTGGCGGAAGGGACAAGCTCGCCGATGTCGACATAGCCCGCCTCCGACTCGGCGGCGAGGGCGGGAAACGAGAGCAACACGGCCAGGCCGGCTGCGGAAACGAGGTGGCGGAAGGATTTCATGGAGCACAGGGGGATTGAGGTTGGGAACGGTGTCGTCGTGCCTTCAGCACACGCCGGCGTCCCGCCAAGTTGCAGCGACGTGCGGAAGACCTCAGAAAACGCCAGATGCGCCGATTAGAGAGCATGGCCCACCGGCTCCGGCTTTTGTTGCTCCTGGGCGTCGCCTTCGTCCTAAATTCCTGCAGCGACGCAAACTACGGCTTGCCCAAGCTCACCCTGCGCTATGAGACGACCATTGAGCGCCGGGCCAGCTTGTCCTCCCTGCGCCGGGCGTGGGCGGATCGTCCGGATGAAATCAGCGACGAGGCGCGGCTCTATGAACGCGCCCTGCTCAATCGCGCGGCGTTTTTCGGACGCAAGGTCCGGGGCACGGAAACCTACGATGCCGCCTGCAATTTCTGGATGACCTGCGTCCGCGACCACATCGAGCGCTACGAAGACGACGCCGCGCGTTTCGGGCGGTGAACGGACCCGACCGGGGCCGCGTTTAGGCATGGCATCCCGCGCGCCGGGTCCCATGCTCGCCACCACCCGCCCCACGCCATGCATCGTCGCACCTTCGTCTCCACGCTCGCCCTCGCGGCCGCCGCGGGCGGCCGGCTCGTCGCCAACGCCACGGCTCCACGCCTGCGGATCGGTCTCATCGGATCAGGCTGGTACGGCGGTGTGAACCTCGGCGTGTTCGCCCGGTGCGCGCCGCTGCACGTGGTCGCGCTGTGCGATCCCAACCGTCGCGCGCTCGACCGCACGCTCAAGCAGGTCGCCGGCATCCAGTCCGAGGTTCCGCGCACCTACGCCGATTACCGCGACATGCTCTCGGCGGGCGGGCTCGAGGTCGTGATCGTGGCCACGCCCGATCATTGGCACGCGCTGCCGGCGATCGCCGCGATGCAGGCCGGCGTGGACGTTTACCTCGAAAAACCCGTCGGGCTGGACGTGATCGAAGGCGAGGCGCTGGTCGCCGCCGCCCGCAAGTACCGCCGCACCGTCCAGGTGAACACGCAGCGTCGCGGCAACCCGCTCTACCTCGAAGCGCGCGACCGATACCTCGCGGGCGGCCGGCTCGGCAGAATCGGCCTCGTCGAGACGTACAGCTACCTGCAGGGCCGGCCGCAGGGCCTTATTCCCGAGGCGCCCGTGCCGGCGCATCTCGATTTCGATCTCTGGACCGGGCCGGCGCCGAAACGGCCGTTTCGCTCCATGCTGGAGGAGCGCGGATGGCGCTCCTTCCAGGAATACGGCAATGGCCAGATCGGGGACCTCGGCGTGCACATGCTCGACAAGGTGCGCTGGCTCCTCGGCCTCGGCTGGCCCCAGTCCGTCGTCTCGACCGGCGGCATTTTTGCCGACCGGCCGCCCTACTCCTCGACGATCACGGACACGCAACGCAGCGTTTTTCGCTATCCGGGCCTGGACGTCAGCTGGGAGCACCGCACGTGGGGCGTCTCACCCGTTCCGCAACGGCATTGGAGCGACCAGTGGGGTGCGCGCATCATCGGCAGCGAGGGCACGCTCACCCTCACGATGCTCGAATACGTGTTCACCCCCGCCGGCGGCGGGCCGCGCGAGGGCCGGCACATGCATTCGCGCACGGGCGATCTGGAAAACGTCGATTTCAACGGGGATGGCGGCATCTACGACGAAACCGAAAACCGGCATGTGCAGGATTTCCTTCGCGCCCGGCAAAACGGCATCCGCCCTGTCGCGGACATCGAGGAAGGCCATATTTCCAGCGCCATGTGCCAGCTGGCCAACCTTTCGCTGGAGCTGGGCCGGGCCGTCGCCTACGACCCCGCCACGCGCACGGTGCCCGGCGACGCCGAGGCCACGCGCCGCCTCGCGCGCCCCTATCGCGGACCATGGAACCATCCGGAGCCGGGCTCTGTCTGAAGTCGCATGAAAAAACTATTCGCCCTTATCCTGATCGTCGCCGGTGTCATCGTGGCCAGCATGGCCTATCGTCGTTCGGAGTCCGTGGTCGGCGTGGCGGATTCCGCCGGCGCGAAGGTTGCGAACACCTGGGACGGCAGCCTGCGTCAACCCGACCACGTGTGGTACTATGTCGCAAGCGGGGCGCTGATCCTCATCGGCGGAGTGCTGTTCACCCGCCGCAGCTGAGGCCGGGCGCCCAACGACACGGGCATCCGGGCGGCCCCCGTTCCGGGCTTTGCTCCCTCCCCGCCAACCTTGGGCAAGTATTTGCGCGGCTGCACCGCAAGATCCGTCAGCAGGTGCTGGCAGACGACATGAGCCGGCCTTGGTTTTTCCTCCGCCTTGGGGAAGCGAAGTTTGGCGAGCATCCGGGCACGGCTTGCCACCGCGCCCGGGGCGGACATGGTGGACGCGCCCCATGATCTCCCTGCCCCGCCTTGTTTCCGTCTTTGTCCTGTTCGCCTCGGTTTTTGCCCCGTGCCGCGCCGCCGAAGGGGAATGGATCGAGCTTTTCAACGGCCGCGATCTCACCGGCTGGACCGTCAAGATCGCCAGGCATCCGCTCGGTGTGAATTTCGCCGACACCTTCCGCGTCGAGGATGGCGTCATCAAGGTCGCCTACGACAGGTACGAGCGTTTCGACAAACAGTTCGGCCATCTGTACACCAACCTGCCGTACTCGCGCTACATCCTGCGGCTCGAATACCGTTTCACCGGCACGCCCATGGCCGATGCCCCGGAATGGGCCGGCCGCAACAGCGGTGTGATGATCCACGCCGCCTCGCCCCTGACGATGAGCGTCGAGCAGGAATGGCCCGTGAGCATGGAGATGCAGTTCCTCTGCACCGACACCAAGGCGGGCCGCCAGACCGGCAACGTCTGCACCCCTGGCACGCATCTGGAGTTCAACGGCAAACTGAACACCGCCCACATCATCGAGGCCCACGACAGCTCTCTTTCCCCGATGGATGAATGGATCGCCGCGGAAATCGAGGTGCATGGCAACGATCTGGTGATCCACCGCATCAACGGCCGCGAGGTGTTGCGCTATGCGCGCCCGCAGCTCGATCCCGCCGATCCGGACGCGCGGCGCCTGCTCGCCATGGGCGCGCCGCTCCAGCTCGCCTCCGGCCACATCGCCCTGCAGGCGGAATCGCAGCCGGTCTGGTTCCGCAACATCCGGCTGAAAGTGTTGCCCTGAAGTCAGGGCCGCCGGCGGTGACGCTTATTTCATCCCCATCAGATCCATGGGCTCGTCAGGGTGCACATCGTCCACCTCGGGGAGGGTCGCCAACAGGGGCCCCGCGGAGTCTGGTCCGGTTACCCGCACCACGACATCCCCTTTCATCATGGAAACAGGAGTGTCGACCGGTGCGCGATGGCAGCCCAACGACGAAGCCGCCCGGTCGAAAGCGGCCAGGCGGGCCCGGTCCTTGAGTGTCACCAGCCATTGCTTCATGGCCGAAAACTAAACACGGCCGGCAAGCCGTCAATCAGAGCAGCGCGTAACTGTTGCCGGCATGAATCACGCCACCACCGATCAGGTAATCGTGTCCCCCGGGCGGGCGGTCCACGAGGCCGCCCAGGATGAGCTGACGCACGTGCGCCGGATCGAGCGCCGGATCGCGGCTGCACAGCAGCGCCGCCACTCCCGCGGCGACCGGCGCGGCCGCCGAGGTGCCATTGTCGTAGCCGGTGCCTCCCGCGGGGCGCCCCGGTCCGAAGTTCCCATGGAAATGAGAATAGGCGGCGAAGTCCGGTTTCCTGTCGTGGAGCAGGCCGGGGCCAATCGCGGAATAGCCGATGCGAACGCGCGCCGCGTTCACCGCGGCCACGGTCAGCACCTCGGGCATGCTGTTGGCGCCGTTGATGGACTTGCGCGGACCGATCGCCGAGGGGTGGCATAACCCCGCCGGGCAATCCGGTCCGCAGTTTCCGGCCGCGAAGAAGCAGGTGATGCCGGCGCTGACCAGCTCGCGCACCTTGCGGTTGAAAGGATGCTGTGGATCGCGCGCCGGATGCTTGGGATCGGCGGGCATCTGGTAAAATCCGTAGCTGTTGTTCGCGATGTGCGGCCGGCCCGATTGTTTCCTTTCGTCCAGGATCTCCTGCATCAGCATCAGCTGGTTGAACGTTGTGGGCGTCAGCAGCGGATAATCGAGCAACTCGGCTTCGGGCGAGGCAACCTGCACATCGGCAGCACACATGGAGCCGTGGCTCTGGATGGAAGCAGTCCCGGGCTTGGGCAGCGCCGGCAGCTTCGTGCCACCAATCACCGGGTAGTGGCTGTTGACGCCTTCGTCGATGATGGCGACCACGCTACCCCGTCCCTTGTGCCCGGCGGCGAAAGCGGCTGACACGCCCAGCTCGCTCCGTATGCGGGCGATGTCAACGGGCGGGGCAAAGGGCCGGCAATCCACCCCGGAGGCGAAAAACTGCATTTCCACGTCGGGCCACACCTCATAGCCAAGGTGCGCGATGGCCGGCTCGCTTTCCTCGGGAATCTCGGCCGCCACGGCAATCGCCTCAGCGGCGAAGTCGGCCATCCCCTCATCCGATCCGCCCGCACCGGCCAGGCCTTTCATGCCGGCCAGGGGCGCCGCATCGCCGAACAACGGCACCGGAGCGGCGCCCGTGGTGATCCTGACACCCAGGGCCGCCAGATCCCCGAATGTGGCGCTCCAAAAGGCGCTGGCCTCGTTCTGCGCCCGGTGCAGGCGCCGGAAGACTGAAAAGGCATTCGCCGTCAGGCGCTGCCGGACAAGGATGACAGCTTTGCGTTTCATGGTCATGAAGGTCGGTCGGAATGCCTACCAACTGAGATCAAAGCCCACCGAGGTGTCCTCGTTGCCCTCACTTATACCGCGCACAAGGCTCAGGGTGCCGGTGACCTTTTCCGAAAGTGAAAACTCGATGCCGACGGCGAGACTGGTACCCCAGCGCGAGCCGTTGGCGTGACTGGTCAGCAGTTGGAGGAACGTCCCATCCACCCCCAGCAGCTTGCCGGCCGCCAGAATGGAAAGCGACTGGCGGTAGGGATTACCTCCGGTGTCAGCCGCAGCTTCGCTTCGACTGATGCTGGCGGCAAAGATCAGCAGCAAGTCATCAGGTGTGATGATGCTCCGACTGATCGACAACCTTTCGGACGTGTGATCGCTGCCAACCTCTCCCCCTACCGGCACGGTTGCGGCCAAGCCGATGGAGATGCTGTCGGTTGCATCGTCGGACGTCCAGATCCGCTGACGGTATTGCGCGAGGATATCGCTGAAACCGGCCGCCGCTTCCGGACCTGACACATCGGTATATCCGTCGCTTTGCAGCAGGATGGAGTGCTTGCCCCGCTTGGCTTCGAACTGCCAGGGGATGTTCCAAGCCTCGCCGCCCCCACTGAAATTGGTGAACGCGGCTCCGATGGACCATGCCTGGGTCCATTCTTCCGGCTTCTCCGTCATGCCTTTCAAGGTGGCGGATTCCCCGCGAGCGTCGGCCCGCAGGCTGCGCAGCAAGCGGGTTTCAGCGAGATCGGATTGAGCCGGGGCCGTCAAGGGTGACAACAGGCCGGACAGCACGAGCACGAAGCCCGGAAGAAATGTCTGAGGTGCTTTCAATGGGTTGTTCATGGGATGTGGAAATCACTCCCGCACCGTAGCAAGCTTCACGCTGGAAAGCTCGGGAACCTCGCTGCGAGACTCAGGAATAAATCCCGACACTCTGCGGCTTGGTCACAGTGGCCGCAATGCGCTCCACCAGGGCCACGCGTTCCTCGGTCGTCGTAGGATTCAGGCACGGCCGCACCACCAGTTCCAACGTCTCCTCCGCCCGCACCAGCAGGCCCCATCCCTCGGGCACTTCGTGCGGCCGGCAGACGCCGGGCTCGGTCACGAGGTAAAGCAGGCTGGCCGACCGCCAGCGCATCATCCGCGCGAATTTCGTTCCTTCCCGCAGCTTTCGTTGCTCGATGCGCAGCTCCGCCGCCAGCCGGTCGTGCGTCTCGTGTCGCAGACCGCGCAGATCGTACGCGTCGAACTCGGCGAACAACTCCTCGCCACGCCGCAGGTCCGGACGATGCCCGGCGATCAGCTCCCGCAACCCCGCCAGACGCGCGGCCAGCGCCTCGATGCGCGCTCCCGCGTCCGCCTCCGGCGCGCTGTCGCACAGGAAGTCGGCCCGCGCGGCCTTGCATTCGAACACCGCGGTCCGGGCGGTCTCGGTGAGCGCGCGCGGCGTGGCGGCGGCGACATCGGCGCGATAGCCCGCCCGCGGGAGCCGGACTTCCGCCGCCGCCAGCAGCAGCCGTCGCTGCCGTGCCCACGCCAGGGCGAGCTGTTTCAGGAGGCGGTGCGCCGTTGATTCGCCACGCGAACGTGGCGTCCGGGACTCTTCGGACGGGCGCATGGATCGCTTCAGGACATTTTCCCCGCAGGCCGCAGGCGGCGTGCGCCTCGGTTCAGACGAAGAAACGTTCGGAAACGATCTTCCCGTCCTTCACCTCGTAGACGCAGAGTTCGGTCATCTGCATGCGCCCGGCTCCCCGCATGGTCACGTCCATGCTCATGGTGCAGGCAAACGACCCGTTCGCGACGAGCGGGTCGGACACGGTGAGCGCGTGCATCGTCTCGACCAGCGAGTCGAATTTTTTGCCCTTCTCCAGGATGGCGTCGAGACCCTTGGTTTCCTTCGCGAAATGCGGTGTCTCGTAGGGTTCGATGCTCGCGGCATCCCGGGCATAGAGTTCATGTTGGGCGGCGCCCCACGCCGCTTTGCGGCAATGAGCGACGAGTTTTTCGGCAATTTCCTTTGTGGTCATGATTACGGGGGTTGAGGGTGGACAAACAGTCTATCACGGCGGCCGACAGCGTCCTGTCAGGAGTCTTCCGTCCTGCATGCTCGGGCGGAACGTCCGGGCCCGTCTAGCGATCCAGGCTGCCCCGCACCTTGTCGAGAACGGGACTGCGCGCCACCACCGGACGAACCTCGACAGTGAGGCCGAGCGCCAGCCCGGGACATTGCTGCGCGATCGCCGTGGCCTCGTCGAGCCCCGACACCGTGAGCATGAAATAGCCACCCACGACCTCCTTGCCCTCGGCATAAGGACCATCGGTCACACGGTCGCCCTGCGGCCCGCCAACCACCCGTCCGCCGAGGCCGAGCGGGTTGGCTTGGGCGACCTTGCCCTGAGCAGCCAGTCCTTCAAACCAGTCGTTCCATTGCTTCGCCAGCTGATCGCGCTGGGTGGCGGTGAGAGCGGCGTGGACGTCGGGCCCGGCGTTGCGAAACAAAAGCAGAAAGGACGGAGCGAATGAGCACATGGGCGTGGAAAGAAGGAATGAGCGGGAAACGGGTGATGGCGCGGCGCAAGGCCTTGAGGTCTTTACCTGCTTCGACGTCCGGCCCCGGCCGGTCCGGACCCAGGCGGGTGCGATTTATGAAATCACTTCGGCAGCCACTTCTCCCAATTCCGGGCAAAGGCGTCCACGTTTTCGGTCGTGATCGCGGTCAGCTCGGTGTTCTCGAGCGGGGTGGCCGGGCTTCGCTTGAAATGCAGTTTTTCGATCAACCGCTCCACCGCCCGGTAGCCGTAACCGTAGACATCCTGCGAGAGCAGCATCTGCACATGACCGCTGCGTACGTAGGGCAGTTGCGGAGGCAGGGCGTCGACCGACACGCACTGAATCGTTCCCGGAGGCCATTTGAGCGCACGGTCGGTGAACAGCGGCCAGCCGCCAAGGAAACCCCAGCCCGTGATGTCGGGATTCGCCTGCATGACCTGTTCGATTTTGGCGACGGCATCGAGGGGCGTTTCCTTGTGGTAGTAAATGTCGAGCAGGCGGATGCCCGGATGGTTCCGGGCTGCGGCCCGGAACCCGGCGGCGCGCTGCTGGAGATTCACGGCGTTGGGATTGCCGTCGATGGCGGCGACCACGCCCTGCCCGCCGAGCAACCGGGCCAGTTCCTCGAAGGTGCGCTCGCCGCAGGCGAAGTCGTCGATGCCGATCGAAAGCATCCGCCGGCTGGCGGGCGCGTCGCCGGAGAACGTCACGACCGGGACGCCGCCGTCGACGGCCCGGTTGATCGCGTCGGTGAGCTTGTTGGCGTCCGAGCAGCTCACGATGATGCCGTCGGCTCCGGTGAGCACGAGCTGCTCGATGAAGTCGGCCTGTTTCTGCGCGTCCTCCTCGTTGGGCGTGCGCCAGTCGATCCGGATCGCGATGCCGTGCTTCGCGCCGAGTTCGCGCGCGGCATCGTTGGCCCCGGAGCGGGCGGCTTCGAAAAACTGGTTTCCCTGGGACTTGGCGATCATGCCGAGGGTGTAGGTTTTCGCGGCACAGACCGTGACGCCAAGAATCGACAGGACGGCAACCAACAGGCGGGGTATCATGCGCGAACCGTAGCGATCACCGGACAAAATGAAACCGAAGAAATCAGTCGCGCGCGGCCGATGGTTTCACTTGCCGCGGCCACCTCGGACCGCAAGGGTCTGCGTTCCTTCCCGTCCCGACGACGCGGAAAGGCCCCCCTACCATGAATCCCAAAACCATTGCCGGACTCATTGCCGGCGCCCTGGTGATCTTCGTCCTGATCATCGCCGGCTCCTCCGCCACCTACGTGGTCGAGCCGGGCCATCGCGGCGTCGAAGTCATGCTCGGTCGCGTCTCCCCGGTCTTCAAGCCCGAGGGTTTCGGCTTCAAGCTGCCCTTCGTCACCCATGTCTACCCGCAGGTGATCCGCCAGCAGACCGCCACCATGGTGGCCGATTGCTACTCCTCCGACCTCCAGCAGGTGAAGATCGACGTGCGCGTGCTCTACCGCGTGCCCGAAGGCTCCGTGGTCACCCTCTTCCGCGACTACTGGGGCACGCCGTTCGACTCGCTGGTGAAGCCGCGCGTCGCCGAGGCCCTCAACGAGGTCACCGCCGGCCGCAGCGCCGAGCTGATCGTGCAGAAGCGCGAGGAGGTCAAAAGCAAGGCCCTCGAAAGCGCCCGCCGGAAGATCGGCGAGGTGCTGGTGATCGAGGACATCGTGCTCGAGGACATCAGCCTCACCCGCGCGCTGGAAAACGCCATCGAGGCCAAGATGGTCCAGGAACAGGAGGCCGCCCGCGCGCGCTTCGCGCAGCAGCAGGCGCAGACCGAGGCCAACACCGCCGTGATCAGGGCCACCGGCGAAGCCGAATCCATCATCCTTCGCGGCAAGGCGCTGCGTGAAAATCCCGGCGTCCTCGAACTGGAGATCATCGAGCGCTGGGACGGCGTGACTCCCCTCGTCGTCGGCCCCGGTGCCACCGGAGCCAACATGATGCTCCCCCTCGGCGACTTCACCACCGACATCACCCCCAACCCGGAGGCCCGGCCATGAGCCAGCAACAATACGGCGGCGCTCGCGACGGCGAGACCGATGCCCGCTCCCTCAAGCGCCTGATCGGCGTGCTGATCCTGATTTTCGCCGCCGTCATCCTCGGCGCGTCGGCCACCTATGTGGTCCAGCCCGGCACGCGCGGCGTGGCCGTCACGCTCGGCACCGTCGATCCGGGGTTCAAACCGGAGGGCTTCGGCTTCAAGCAGCCCTTCATCACCCACATCCAGCCCATCTCGGTGCGCCAGCAAACCCGCCCGATGCCGGCCGAGTGCTATTCGTCCGACCTCCAACAGGTGAAAATGGAGGTGCACGTCCTGTACCGCGTGCCGGAGCGTTCGGTGGTGAAGATCTTCCAGGAATACGCCGGCGCGCCCTTTGACAACCTGATCGCACCGCGCGTGCAGGAGGCCCTCAAGGAGGTCGCCGCCACGCAGAGCGCCGAACAAATCGTGAAGCAGCGCGAGGAGATCAAGCGCCGCGCCCTCGAACTGGCCCGCAAGAAGATCGGCACCGACTTCCTCGAGGTCGCCGACCTCGTCATCTTCAACCTCGCGCTCTCCTCCGAACTCGAGTCCGCGATCGAGCTGAAGATGGTGCAGGAACAGGAGGCCGAGAAGGCCAAGTTCACGCAGCTCAAGGCCAGGATCGAGGCAGACACCGCCATCATCCGCGCCAAGGGCGAGGCCGAGGCCATCCAGGTGCGCGGCACCGCCCTCCGCGCCAACCCCAATTTCATCAAGCTGCAGATCCTGCAGAACTGGAACGGGCGCTCCCCGCTGGTCGTGGGCGGGAGTTCCGGCAACATCCTGATGTCGCTGGATGATCTTGCGCGCCGCGCCGCGCCCGCCGCCAAGTCTCCATGAAACCGCGGACCCGCGCCGGCCTGCAACTGCTCGTCCTGCTGATCGTGGGCGTGGGGCTGGTGCTGCTCTATCCGCCCGCGCTGCGCTTCGCCGAGGGCGCGGCGCGGGAAATCCGCTACCTCTGGTGGCTCATCCTGCTGGTCGCGCTCGCCGTGTGGCTCATCTGGGGCGCCAACCGGAAATCCAAATAATCCTGAAAAGCGCAATGGGACACAGAGGGCACCGGGACAAAACATGAGTCCGCGGAGAATGGGGAGAAATACGACCTGCTGCGCCCTTCACCTGGAAGAGGAGTCCGGGAGGAAGGGCTGATCGCAATACCCATCACGCTCCGTGAACGCTCTCCACTCTCCGTGACCTCTGTGCCTCAACTTCAACGGCGGGATTGAGCCCCCTCACTCGCGAACAACGACGGTTAATCTTCGCCAACCCCGAATCATTGTATGGCCACGAAAAACACGAGAACCCGGCAGCGGGTAAAGCGCTCAAGGCGCCTATAGGCGCGCGGAAAATATCCTCCTGCCTGGCCAAGGGCTCTTGGTGTTTTTTGTGGCCAAAACCTCTGTGGCTTGGGGCTTGGTTCCGGCTCCGCCGGGTTGGGATAGTCCGGCCGCACAAACGCACGAACATCGAAAAACAGGACGAGATCAGGCGCGCGGCTTGAACCCGGAACAATCCCGGCTAGCTTCCCGCGCGTCCCTGGTCACCCCGCCGTTTACCCCACATGTCCCCTACCCGTCGTTTTGCGTGCCTCGCTTCCTCCCTCGCCGGCTTGCTCGCCTCCGCTCCCGCCGCGGAAGCCGTTTTGCCGCCCCTGCCGGCGCCCCAGCATATCCCGGCGCCCGGTCCCCGCACCGACGCGCCTTACGCTCCGCAAGCCATCCTGCCCGGCGGCGTGGTCGTACCGCTCTATCCGCCCGGCTCGCCATACCTGAAAGCCGACCGGATCCAGGAGCCTGAGGTCTACCAGCTCTGGGGATCCGCTCTCGTCGGCGCCGTCACGAGCATCCACAATCCCTCGCTCGAATTTCATCCCGGCAACGGCCGGCTCAACACGGGCGCGGTGGTCATTCTCGCGGGCGGGGGCGGACACCGTACGCTCAATGTCGGCGAAGCCTCGCCGCTCGTCCAGTTCCTCGCCCATCAGGGCGTGAGCAGCGTGATCCTCCGCAACCGCTTGCGCAGCGACGGTTACGAGCCGAAGACCGATGGGGTGAACGACGCGCTTCAGGCCATCAAGCTCGTGCGCGCCTACGCGAAGGAATGGAACCTCGATCCGGCGAAGGTCGGCATCATGGGCTTCTCCGCCGGCGCCGAGCTGGCCATGAACGCCGGACTGCGCTGGGAGGAATTCGACCGCGCCAACGACGCCGCCGGCAACCCGCTCGCCAAGGTCTCGTCGCGTCCGGATTTCATTGGCAGCATCTACCCCGGCCCGTCGCTGTTTTTCCGCGCAGACGAGAAGCCCGTGATCCCGCGCGCCATGCCGCCGGTCTTCATCGCCTGCGCCGGCCAGGGCGACTGGATCCACGCCTACTGGGCCATCGAGTTCTACGAGGCGCTGTTGATGGACGGCGTGCCGAACATCGAAATGATGCTCTACGCCCGCGGCCGCCATCCCGGCGACAAGACCGGACCCGGCGAGCCACCCTCCACCGGCAGCATCAGCAACATGGGCGGCATTCCCTACGGCACCTGGTCGGCGCGCTTCCTCGACTGGTTCGGCGACCTGGGGTTCCTCGGGCAACCCGGCGTGGTCACGCAAGCCGCCAAGGACGTCGCCTCCCACCTCGACCGCCAGCCGCACACGTTCCGTCCGCCGGCCCCGGCCAAAGCACCTTGAGGTCAAGTCGCTCCGCTCCACCACGCATCGTGGTATCATTGAAAGCTGGGACGCGCTGACCTCGGCGCGTTGCGGCGAAGCCGCTCCGAGACTGCGCCCTGAGGCGGCAGGACGCTCCACCTTCAACGGCATGAGGCCGGCTCACTCCAACCGGTGGAACAGAAACGTACCGTACGGCTGGTAGACCGGCCCGAAAAAGGTCGCCTTCACGCGCTGCACCTGGACCTGCAGGAGCCGGTGCGCCGTGACGTTTTCGAACACAAGCAGGTACTCGTCGTTGCCGAACTTGCCGGGCTTCAGGTGCAGGTGGAGGCGGCGGTCGCGCAGGACGCCGCCGGTGCTCCGGTTCCAGACCGGCGCCCAGATCGTTTCGCCGTCCGCATCCACGAAATCGACCGCAAAGGTGTCGCCCTCATGCTTCACCCGCACTTCACGGGTCCGGTCCTGCAGCAGGCGCGCCAGCCCCGCGTTGAACTCGAGGCTGAGGAGCGCATGCAGGGAAATCACCGCCGGCGGTTCCTCCCCCTCGGCGATTTTGACGATCGTGCCCGCGTCATCGTAGACCCCCGAAAGATCGGGTACATCGGCAGGCATCGGCACGGCGGAGGATTGCGGCCGGGCGGTCGCAGCAATGAGCGTCAGCGCCAACCCGAGGAGAAGCTTGGATGAAAAGCGCATGAGGGTTCGTCTCCTTTGCAGGTATTATCGTCCGATTCGGGCCCGATGCCACTTCTTTTCCGCCAAGGCCATTGTTTGACCGGAGTGGAATTTGCGCGGGCCGCCGGGCTGGACAGGGTGCGACAACCCCATGACAAAACGCCTCGTTTCCGGTCTCCTCCTCGCTCTCCTTGCGACCTTCCCGCTGTCGGCCCAGAACACCGACGCCGCGGACCGCGCCGCCGCCGCCCGCCTGCTGGCCTTCGGCCGGGCAAACCTGACCGCCGCCGGCGAAGCCGCTTCCCTCACCGCGGCGCTTTCCGCCCACAAGGCCACGCTCCAGGCCGATGCATCGCTCCGGCGCACCGTCGCCGCCCGGGCCTTCCGCGACGCCACCGGACGTGCCCCTTCGGACGCCGAGCTCGCCACCTGGTCCAGCGGCGCCGCCGTCACGTACACCGAGGTGCTGAAAGCCGTCACCGACTGGCTCGGCACCCAGCCCGCGGAGTACCGCGCGACCATCCACCGCGCGTACCAACTCGTCATCAAGCGCCAGGCTTACGATGAGGAATTTCCATACTGGCAGCCGTTCGGCACCCTGCCCTACGTCGTGCTCGTCGGTGCCATCGAGAACTGGGGCCTGCGCAACCAACCCGGTCTCATGCTCACCACCGGCACGGCATCCATCGCCGTGACCAGCCGCTTCCTCACCACCCAGCGCGTGTCCCTGCCCGTGGCCAACGAAATCCGTCCGTTGCTCGGCCTGAGCGTCTGGACCGACGTCGCCCGCCTGCATAACCCCGGCCGCAACATCGTAGCCTTGGGGGCGAAGGATATCGAAAGCGTCGGCGGCGTGCACTTCCTCCTCGCCGGCGGCGGCCCGCTGGCCGGCGAGTAAGCCGGCGAAAAGCGCATTTCGCATAGTCCTGTAGGGCGGGGTCGCCGAACCCCGCCTTGGTTTTTCACAGGAACGTGCTCGCGCCGCCCCAATCCGCGAGCCCCACGCAGCCCGCGACGGACCCGCACACCTCTTGTAGGGGCGCGCCTCTCGCGCGCCCGCGAACGAGGACAATACAATCCTCGCCTCTTAAATGTGTAGGCGCGGAAAAGGCGGGGTTCGGCGACCCCGCCCTACAGCGGAAGGCGGCTCACTTCGGCGCTTCCGGCTCGCAGGGACGCGAGCCCTCCGCGGGAGACGTTACGGAAACAACCCCGGCCCCTGTTCGGCCGCGAGCGGCGCAAACACGAAGCGCAGGCCGCGCGTGTAAGCCTCCATTTGCATGCCGGCGTGGCGCTCGCCGTCGATGATCCGGAACGAGTACGCCAGCTCCGGGTATTGGCGCGACTGGACGCGCGCGTTATAGCGGAGGATGCCCGAAATGAAACCCACGCCCTCGTTCTCACCCATCGTCACATGCAGACGGCCCTTCAGCTTATGGCCGGCGGCGGCGAATTTGTTTTCGTAATCGAGCAGCCAGTCGTTGTTGAGCACGACCGCGGGCGTGGCGGCGATCCATCCCTGGAACAGATCCGGCTTCGAATACATCGAATACAGCGTGAACAGGCCGCCCAGCGACGCACCGGCCAGCACGCGGTGCGACGGATCGGCGCGGTACTCGCGCTCGATGAACGGGATGATCGTCTGCTCGATGGTCTCGAGAAATTCCGCCGCATGGCCGGTCTGGGGATCCCCGTTGATCGCCACCGGCGACAGCTCCCAGGAGCGCAGCTGGCCTTGGTTCAGGTTCTCGCCCGCATAGCCGAGCCCGACGATGATGAATTCCGGCACGACCTTGTCGAAGGTCAGCGAACCGCGGATGGCGTCGAGTTTCTGGAAATCCCAGTAGCCGTCGGTCACATAGACGACCGGATAGCGCCGCTCCGGCTGGCTGGCGTAGCTGGCCGGCAGTCCGACGGACAATTGGTAATGGCGTCCGGCGGGTGTGACCGGAAGGACGCGGAGCTCGGAATTACCGATCACATGAGGCGGATGAGCCGGAGCCGCCACAGCGGTGGCCGCGGTCACCGCGGCGAGGAAGGAAACGAGGAGGGCTTTCATGGGGTTGCAAACAGTCAAACACCGCCTTGCCGCCGAATCCGTCCTAAATTTGTGCCTTACAATAGACCGGAACCGCCGTTTCATGACATCGGACGCGAGCCGCGGAAACCAAGCGTTCCGCGCAGGAGGAAGCACCCGCAGTTTGCTCTTTAAGCCGGCGTCCCGACGGGTTTCGCTTGTCGCTCCATGTCCAAGCCCGCCTGTCCCGCCTGCACGCTCGACGATGTCTTGGAGCATTCCGATCACTGGGAATGCTCCACCTGCGGCCATGAGTGGCCCAAGGAGGAAGCCCCGGAGGCCGCGCGGATCGTCAAGGACGCGCACGGCAACGTGCTGGCCGACGGCGACGCCATTACCGTCATCAAAGACCTCAAGCTCGGCGGCTCCCAGGTGCTCAAGGCCGGCTCGAAGGCCAAGAGCATCCGCCTGGTTGACGGCGACCACGAGATCGACTGCAAGATCGACGGCATCGGCTACGCCCTCAAAGCCTGCTTCGTGAAGAAGGCCTGAGCCAAATTCGGAGCAGAGGACTTCCCGCGAATGGCGCGAATCAACGCGAATCGTAAAGGGAAAAGACCGGTTCATCCGGAATCCCATTCGCATTCGTTCGCGTCATTGGCGGGCACCTGAATCGTACCCGCCGAGCCCTTGGATCGGTCTTCCGCTCCCCTTCCGGGAAGGCGGAGCGAACGAGTAAGATTAAGAAAATGAGAACGACTGCTGCCTCCACCCGTGGCAACCGACGCCAGGAGCGGGGACCCAGCCCTCTTGGTACTTGACCGCTTGATCCTTGCTACTTCCCCGGCCTGCCTGGGCCGGGGCCTCACGTGATCCGGTTCAGCCACCGCATGCCGGCCATCATCAGCCCGAGCACCGCGAGGGTGATCCACGGCACCGCGGGCAGCGAATACTGCGCCACCCACCCGGCCACGGCCGGCACGATCGCCGCGCCAAAGGCCGCACCACCCGACTGGCGACCGATCACGGTCTGCACGGCCGCCGGAGCGAAACGCCGCGGCACCTCGTGCATGAGCGCCGGGTAGATCGGCGCAAGCCCGGCGCCGGCCACGATCAGGCTCGCGACCGCCGCCACCGGACCGGGCACGGCGGCAAAGGCCAGCAAACCCGCCGCCGCCGTCCATGCTCCGCCGTTCGCGAGCCGGCGGTTGCCCCACTGCTCGGACACGAACCCCACGGCAATACGCCCCGCGGTCAGGGCGCCAAAGAAACCCGCGACGCACAGCGCCGCCGTTTCCGGCGCAAACCCGCGACGCACCACCAGCACCGTGCCCGCCCAGAGGCCCGTCGTACCCTCCGCCGCCACGTAGAGCGCGAAGATCACGGGCGAGAGCCAGCCGGCAAAGGAATCGGCCGGCATCGTGGGCGTCCGGCCCGCCGCGCCGGGGTGCTCCTCCGGGCGCCGCTCCGGCACCTGGTTCCACAGCCTGAGTGTGAGCAGAAAAAGCAAGGCCAGGGAGGCCTGCACCGCGCTGATGAGCAGGTAACCGCCGCGCCAGCCGTGCCCCGTGCCGAGCGCCCAACCGATGATGAACGGCCCGCTCGTCGCCCCGATGCCCCAGCACGCGTGCAGCCAGTTCATGTGCCGGCCGCTGTAATGACGCGCCACGTAGCCGTTCAGCCCCGCGTCCACCGCCCCCGCGCCCAGCCCGAGCGGCACGGCCGCCGCGTAGAGCCAGAGCGCGCCCTGCGTTTGCGAGAGAATCAGCATGCCCCCCGCCGTCAGCAACCCGCTCACGAACACGACCGGCCCGGTGCGAAACCGCGCGATGATCCAGCCGCTCGAGAAGCCCGAGATGCCCGTCAACAGCGTCCCCACCGTGTAGAAAGTCCCCGCCAGGCCCAGCGGCAGGGCAAGTTCGGGATACATCGCCGGCCACGCGGTGCCCAGGGTGCCGTCGGGCAGACCGAGGCTGATGTAGCCCAGGTAAATGATCAGCAACAGGAAGAAGGAGGCGCGACGTTGATCCACGATTGCCGCCCAAACAGACACCCCCTCGCCCCAAAGACAAGACACGCTCCCGCTCTATCAATCGCACCCCGACGGATTCAAATGAACCCGGCTTAACCACGGATGAACACAGATTGACCTGGATGAGAAAACCCGGGGCACCCTCTCACTCATACCCATGCTGCTTTCTCCATACTCTATACGCCGACAGAGGCCTGGTGAAGCAACCCCACCCCGCCAAGCCCGTTGAATCACGAAGCGCCATAGACACGCATACGCACAGGAGTTCTGGCGCCATCCTGGTCGCATGGCGTAAGCCCTAAAAGATGAACCTGCCCGGTCTTCCCATTCGTGTTCCTTCGTGCCCATTCATGGTTCCCCACCCCGCAGCAGCCACGCCAGGAGGCTCGATCTCGCTCAGCCTCATCACCGCGGCGGCTGCTCCATGCGCAATCTTCCCCGCCTTCGTCTCTTCCCTGGCCTTGATCCGTGGCCATCCGAGCGATCCGTGGTCAAAACCCGGTCTCGCTCCGACCCGAAATCCGAACCGGTTTTGGCCTGTGGTTAAAATTGCCTGCCGCTTTCGTGTCTTCGGTGTTTTCCGTGGTTCAAATCAAAACGCTCACCCCACCGCCGCCGTCTCCTTCCGCACCAGCGGCGCGACCTTGGTCCCGAGCAGCTCGATCGCCCGCATGATTTGCGCGTGTGTCAGCAGGCGGTTGTCGATGAGCACCGTCAGCCGGTCGATGCCGCCGAGCCAGCGGCTTTCCTGCACGATCTTCTCCGCCACCGCCTCCGGATCGCCCACCAGGAGCGCGCCGAGCTGACTGCACTGCGCGTCGAACTGTTCCCGCGTTGGCGCCGGCCAGCCGCGCTCGCGTCCGATGCGCCCGAAGGCATCGCGGTACGCCGGCCAGAACGTGTCCGCCGCGGCCGGCGTCGTGTCGGCGATGAACCCGATGTTGTGGATGCCCACGAAGGCCCGCTCCGCCGGATGCCCGGCCTCCCGCCAGGTTGAGCGATACAAATCCACGAGCGGACGAAACTGCCGCGGTGACCCGCCGATGATGGCCACGATGAGCGGCAATCCGAGCCGCGCCGCGCGCACGACCGATTCCGGCGTGCCGCCCACGCCGATGAACACCGGCAGCGGGTTTTGCACCGGACGCGGATAGACCCCCTGCCCTGTCAGCGCCGGGCGATGCCGGCCCGACCACCGCACGTTCACCTGGTCGCGCACCTTGAGCAACAGGTCGAGCTTCTCGGCTGCCAACTCCTCATAGTCATCGAGCGCAAAGCCGAACAGCGGATAGGATTCGATGAACGAGCCCCGCCCCACGATGATCTCCGCGCGCCCCTGCGACACGAGATCGACCGTTGCGAACTGCTGGAACACCCGCACCGGATCGTCGGAACTCAGCACGGTCACCGCACTCGTCAGCCTGATGCGCTTCGTCCGCGCCGCCGCCGCGGCCAGGAGCACGGCCGGCGCCGACGACACGTAGTCCGGCCGGTGATGCTCGCCCACGCCGAAGACATCGAGGCCGACCTGGTCGGCCAGCACGATCTCCTCGAGCAGTTCCTGCACGCGCCGCACATCCCCCGGAGGCCCGGGCTGCGCCGTCGCGACAAAGGTATCCACTCCGATTTGCATCCGGGCGACATAACGGAAACCGCCCGATTTGCGAGCCGCCGCGTTTCGCCCTCGGCGCCCGGTCTTCGGCCACCCTTCATCCGCTCCCTGCGCTGCGCGCTCTGTCACCTGCCTTCAGCTCCCCCTGCACCGAGTCACCCGCCCTGATCCAATGGCGAACGCACCCCGAGCCCGGGTTTCTTCATCACGTGAGTGTAGATCTGCGTCGTCTCCACGCTCGCATGCCCCAACAGCTCCTGCACCGTGCGAATGTCAGTCCCGCGCTCCAGCAAGTGGGTCGCAAAGGAGTGCCGAAACACATGCGGAGTGACGCGCTTGGTCAGGCCGGCTTTGGTCGCCGCGATCTTGACCACGCGCTGGAAGCTCATGTCGCTTAAGTGGTGTCGGCGGCGAATCCCCGTTGCTGGGTCCAGAGCGGGCTTCCGGGAGGGGAACAGCCACTGCCATTCCCAGCGCTCACCCGCTTTCGGGTACTTCTTCGCCAACCCCTCTGGCAACCAGACACCGGGCAGACCATCCGAGCGATCCGCCTGCCACTGGACCCGCAGCCGGGCAATATGGTCGTGCAGGGCGGGCACGAGCTTTTCGGGCAGTACCGTGACGCGGTCCTTGTCGCCTTTGCCGCCATGGACCTGAAGTTGGAGGCGCTCGAGATCGATATGATGAACCCTGAGCCGCAGCAATTCCATCAGCCGGAGACCCGCCCCATAGGCCAGTTCCACCATTAACCGTGGCGTATCGTCTAGTTGAGCGAACAGCGACCGGCACTCCCCCTCCGACAGCACCGTGGGCAGGCGTTGCTTGGGATGGGCACGCTGGAAGGTCATCGCTCCCAGATCCCGGTGCAGAGCCTCCTGCATCAGGAAAACCAGTGCATTCAACGCCTGCTTCTGGGCTGACGGACTTGCGCGGCCCTGGACCGCCAGCGCGCTCAGGAAAGCGGCCACATCCTCGCCGGCCGCAGCGTAGGGAGAGCGCGGTGCGATGAAGCGGGCGAAGCGCACGGCCCAATCCCGGTAAGTCTGTTCCGTCCGCCACAAGAATCCACGTTCGCGAACGGCCTTGATCAGATCCCGTTCCCATGGTTGGTGGCCCAGATCGCTGGCCGCAGGCGGCGGTTCCATGGGCCGCCACCCGCCAAGGCGGACGTCGCCCCCTGATGATGGTGGTCGATCCACCGCCGCACCTGCCGATTCCGGACCTTCGAACGAAGGCGTCACAGCCCTGGCCTGATTCGGTCCACGTTGTGGGCTCTCACACTGCGACCTGTCGGCTGCGCTCGAACTGCGTGATCCCTCCCGATAAAACCAACGGAGCGCCTCCCGGGCCCGACCTCGGCTCTGCCTTTCCCGCCACTCGAGGTATTGCTTCATCACTGCAACGGTGGCCGCGGCCCGACTTGCTTTGCAGTGCCTCAAAAACGAGAGGATTTCCCGAGTGTACGCCGCTTTGGTCTCTGCATCCAAAGGCGCGGCCGCCATGACCGCTTTCCAATGAGGGAATCGAACGGGACCGGAGTGCATGAGAGATTGCCGGCCCGCCTGTAAAATGTGGTTTTTTCCGGATACCTCGCAACCGCAAAAAGCCACACTTTACAAAATGACGATTGCTCAAGAGAGACTTGCCCCTAGTTTGCTGGCCATGAGCCATTGTAAAATGTGCTTTTTCCCTGTGGCTGAATAACACTGTTGGGCAAAAATCAATGAACCCCATTCGTAGACGCGCCATCGCCATCGGCGGCCTGCTTGCCCTCATCGTCGCTCAGCGAGCAGCAAGGGCGCTCGCGCCAGCGCAGCCTTCCAGTCCGAAAAACG